>Ga0209151_1001636_pt1 | contig 13254 bp, 14 predicted proteins | sample SaaInlV_DNA_165m_FD_184688 | JGI IMG/M metagenome (GOLD analysis project Ga0209151, IMG submission 184688) | Marine microbial communities from expanding oxygen minimum zones in the Saanich Inlet - SI075_LV_DNA_165m (SPAdes) (version 2) | ecosystem: Environmental > Aquatic > Marine > Unclassified...
CTCATACATAAGAATATTTATTGCCTTACAAAACAATTAAGCATATCCCTTGCCACATAGGAATAAATATCCATAATATATTGTTTTTAAAGTGATTATAAAAACCAAGTCTTAAATACCCCCCAATCCTGCCATTTTTGTATGCGTTTAAATAACCATTATGGTAGCTCTGCAATACTGTACGGCATCGAGAAACCGCCTTTCCAACCCAAATCTTGCTAACTGTGAATAAGTTCATTCCGTCGTTAGCCAGAGACAGGTAGAACCACTATTTTAGGCGCAAACCTATACATGCCTGGGTTAGCTAATATTTTCCTCCGTCGTTAAATAGAGACGACGCAGTAGCTATTTAGTAAAACATTGTGGTAACTACTCAGCATACATAAAATAGTTCTTGATAGGGTTTTAGCCTGCTGTTGATAGCTTTAGTGACCTAGGTCCTAGCTGATAGATAGCGTGTTTATTGCTTCTGTTGTTAGTGTCATTCAGATTTTTTTGTCATTACTGGCAACCTCGAGCAACTTTGACGATGCTGGTAATATCTACTTGTCCTATTTCCCGTTGTGCCGAGATGCCATTTCTTATTTGTTTTTACGCGAAGTTTTGGTAAGTTAGGGCGGGTATTGAAGATTCAGGATTTTCCAGCGCACTGTTAGGATATTAAGTCACCTTTAAAAATAGTAATTTATCTGTTTTTTATGAAAAATACTAAAATGGCAGATTTTAATTTTCATTCATATTATTAGCCGCCATTTTAATATAGAAGGCTGATTTAAAAGGAGAGTTTTTTTCCGCTCAAACATTAGTATTGAGAAAGGATGTACCCATCAACAAGCCGTAGACAGCTTAGGTGTATCCTTAAGTTTGATTGGGTATTGGGTTAGAGCAGAACGAGGACCCACAGTCGAAACAAATTCAACCTGGTCAGCCTGAATTAGTCAGGCTACGTTCTGAATTTTTCACTTTATTAGTGTTGAAGCACAGTGAAACTTGTTTCATGCTCCGGAGGAACTTGCAGATTCAGCCTGTTTAAAAGGCTACCAGCTTACCGTTTTATCAAACTCATCGCGCTCACGGGTTAATAGCTTTATCTTCCCAAGACCAGGTTTGATCTATCTCCGCACAGAATATAGGCGAGGTAGGAGCCGTGAGAAATCGCCGGCGCATGATCCAGCTCTCCGATATGCCTGAGTGTTTTCCCGATGGGTTTCCTTTCAGTCACGAAAGCAATAATCTTGATTTAGTCGCCGCAACGTGGGCAAAGCAACGGGTTGGTTTCGAAAATTTGGCGATTTTTTCAGATCATTCTGTTAAAACGATGGTTTATTTTTCGATAATGATGGGGTTGTGATCTCGCATTGTCCAAAGTGAATAAAAACTAATGATTGCAGCCGCAATCACCATAAAAGCGGGGCTTAAGTCATCATTGAGCGTGCTAACCATCCACGTGGCTAGTATGGGTGTGCAGCCGCCTGCAATACCCAGCGTGATGTTATAACTCAGGCCGGCAGCCGTACAGCGCACCGCGGGTGCAATAGATTGCACCATATAGGCTGGTAAGACGCCCAAATAAGTACCAACGAGAATGGCAAACCCAATCTGACCTAAAGCCATATGGAGCAAATTCTGGGTGTTCATTAACCAGAGCAGTGGCCAAGCGAAAATAGCTGTTAAAGCTGCTGCGACCAACATAATCTTGCGAGGGCTGACCCTGTCTGAAAGGGCCCCTGCCCCAAGCATTATAGGCAGCAATACCAACATACTAATGGTGTTAATTTCTAGCGCTAGGCTTGGCAAAATACGGTCAACTGTTTCTAACCAAGTGACCATGTAAACAAATATCAAATAGAACACGATCGCAGACATCAGCGACATGCCAGCGACTTGCGCCATGACTCGTTTGTGTTGCCCCAAAGCCATCTTTAGAGGGTTGTGGGTGACTTTGGATATGGGCTTGTCAGTATCGGGGCCACGCCGAAGAAAAAAACCAGCAATGCCTAACAATAGTCCACATAAAAATGGAATGCGCCAACCCCATTCTTGCAAATCTTGAGCAGACATTGAGGCGGCTAGAACTGAGCCAAATGCTGAGCCGAGCAAAATACCGACTACCGCCCCGATCGTAGCAAACGAACCGATGAGCCCTCGATGTTTGGGGCTACCGTGTTCGACCATGTAAACGATAGAAGTGGTGTATTCGCCCCCAACTGAAAGGCCTTGAATCATGCGAAACAACAACAGCAAAAGAGGTGCAGCGATGCCAATGGTTGCGTAGGTTGGTAACACGCCTACCAAAAAAGTTGAAATCGCCATGGCAGCGACTGAAATTAACATGGCCTTTTGGCGCCCATACCGATCGCCAATGTAGCCCAGTAAAATCCCCCCCACGGGCCGCATTAAAAAACCTATTGCAAAAATACCGAAGGCTGCAATCACTTGTGCAACAGGGTCTTCTTTGGGGAAAAAGTTTTTGCCAATTGTGACCGCAAAAAAACCGTATACTGAAAAATCAAACCATTCGAGTAGGTTACCGGCGATACCGCCCATGAGTATCTTAATATTTTTTTTATTCATATTTAACGCCTGAACGGATACAAGTATTTCCTTTTAAAATCAGTATGCTATATTACAATAGCGGTTAATAAAACGATTGGAGATTTAAAATTCGCTATTTTAATATTTTTCATAAAAAAAGATAGGTCACTGTTTTTAAAGGTGACTTAATACCCTAAAAGTGCACTGAAAAACCCTGAGTCTTCAATATCAACTCTAACTTTCCAAAAATTCGGACAAAAAACAGTGGAAATCTCACCTCGTTACACCTGGAAATAGGGCAAGTAGATATTGCCAGTATCGTTGGAATTTCACATTATTAAAAGCTAGGAGGCTGTATTTTCCCGATTAAAGCCCTTGTTAGCTTACTATCGCCCATGCCTGGTAAACACATAAAAACAAAAATAACAATGCGGTAGAGTAAAAAGTTAGTGCAAAACCAAAGGCTCTAGATACCGCACCTTTTTTGTAACCCTTAAAGAATAACGTACGACCTAGCGCAAAAAGCACAGAACAAAGAGGTATGGCAGATAAGAAAGAAACGGGCATTAAAAAACACCACGCTGTGTATACAGCTACAGTAATAACAAACTGCTCTAAGGTATTTTGAAGAAGGCTTTGTAGAACAATAGCATTCTCAGAACCTTTAGTTAACCCACTGCCATCAATGTCATCAGGACTAAAAAAACGACACTTCGCCATTCGACCAATTGACACAATCAAAAACAAAGTCGGCAGAATGATTGATGCCCCAAGAATATCTATTCTACCTTGGATATCGATGATTTTTGCATACGAAAAGGGATCTAAATATGCACCTAGTCCAATGGTAAGCGCGGATACGGTCAGGGCAAAAACCATTCTCTTGGAAACACCTAATTGCTTTACTGAAAGTGACATACATTATCCTTCGGTTAAAAGGGGACTCTACCCTTTATTTTATTTAAAAGGTCGGCCCTGAACAACCAACAGCAGGGTCAAGTCTTACAATCAAGAATTTCTAGGGAACTGTACGATTATGGATCAACCCAGCTCGATTTTATCCAATTACTATCAACCGATATACAAGCCAAGGAATACTTATTCCGTTTTTTTGTACTTTAGCTGCATCCCACTTAAAAAATTACGCAAAATCTGATTTTTACACAATCTGTAATTTTTATGGGCTGGCTTACGGAAAAACGCACTTAATTCATGTTTACTTAAACGAAAACCAACGGTTTCTAGTATCGCCATGACATCGTCATTTGTTAGATTTAAGGCGATTTTTAATTTTCTGAAAATAATGTTGTTAGTCACCAATTCCTCTGGTTCAACTTGGGCGCCTGGTTTTTTACCACGCTTATCATTGATTAAGCCATTCAGAAAGATCGCCATATTAATATCACTACATTCCTGATAGCTTAGGTCATCATCTTTTTTTAGCCAGTCGCTAATTTCTTGGCGCGAAACCTGATGATCAGCGAGTGCAAATAGGGCGATCATTTTGGTATCATCAAAGTCAAAGGTGTAGCGAATGCGGCGTAAAATATCGTTATTAGTCATATCTATAAGCTTGTTAAATTGATCGCAAAAGTTTTATCTTGTGCTTAATAATGAGGGGGGCGTTCGTCAGCCGCCGAAAGGGCTCCGTTAGACTGTACTGATGTCTCGGATAAATCACGCATCCGGCCAATTAACTGCTGGGTAAGGTGCTCTAAAGCATCAATTTGAGTTTGTTGCTTGCACACCACATCATTAAGCTGGGCAATGGTATCTTCCTGATAGGCAATCTTGGTTTCTATGGCAATAATGCGTTGCTCGGTCATCGTATTATTTTAAATATGAACAGCAATAATCTGTCGGGGTTTTAATTTTTATTTGAAATTTTGCATCACCGGGTACGGTAAATGATTCACCTGCATCGATACTTTGCCATTGCTGTGTTCCTGGTAGCAATACTTCAAGTTCACCCGCCATAATTTCCATGAGTTCTTTTGCGCCTGTAGCAAAGGTGTATTCACCGGGCAGCATAAACCCTAATGTTTTTTCTGTGCCGTCTGCGAATTGTATAGTACGGCTGCTGACGTTTCCATCAAAATATATATTGGCTTTTTTTACTACTGTTACATTGTTAAATGCTGTCATTTTATGTCTTTTTCTTTTATTGCTTTATTGGGGAGACTAGCGGCTGGGACATCTGGGTAGAGCGGACTTTAGTCCGCTACTCTAAATCAATAATACCGAACTGAACTCCGCTCTACAGTTTGTTTTTTCTTTATACTTTTTTCAGGGCTATCTTAGCTTCATTCCATAAGTTATCTAATTCTTCAAGTTCACACTGTTTTACTTCGCGTCCAGACTGAACTACTTTGTTTTCAATATATTCAAAGCGTCGGCTAAATTTGCGGGTACTTTTTTTCAACGCTTGCTCAGGCTCAACCTGCATATGTCGTGCGAGATTCACTGCAACCAGTAATAAGTCGCCAATCTCTTCTTCAATATGCTCTTGGTCTCCTGATTCCCAGGCTTCTTTGACTTCGTCCAGCTCTTCTAATACTTTATCGTAAACCGGTTCAATGTCTGTCCAGTCAAAACCATGGTTTGCAGCACGATCCTGAATTTTCCTGCATTGCACTAATGCGGGCAGGTTTTTTGCCACGCCGGATAAAATCGTATGATTTTCAACTTCTTTTGCTGCTCTCTCAGACTCTTTTAGAGTTTCCCACGCTAGCTGCTGCTCTGCTTCACTGGCATACACGATATCAGCAAAAACATGCGGATGCCGACGCGTTAATTTATCTGCAATCCCTGCTGCAACCTGTTCAAAATCAAATAAGCCTTGCTCTTCGGCAAGCTGGGCATGGAACACTACCTGAAATAACAAATCACCTAATTCAGATTTGAGATCTTGCATATCATCGCGCTCAATCGCATCGACGACTTCATACGCTTCTTCCAGCGTATAAGGGATCAAACTACTAAAGTCCTGTTTTTTATCCCATGAGCAACCAGTTTCAGGGTTTCTTAACTGCTGCATAATGTGTAATAACTGTTGCATATTTTTCATACTTATTACATATCAAAGGTGTGCATTTTATCATCCAGTCGAGGCCAGGCGGATACAACTGCCTTCACTAATGTCGCTAGTGGAATGGCAAAAAAGACACCCCAGAATCCCCAGAGACCACCAAAAAACAAAATAGCAACGATAATAGCAACCGGATGCAGGTTAACCGCTTCGGAAAAAAGTAAGGGGACTAAAACCACGCCATCTATCGCCTGAATAATGGAATAAGCGATAACAATATACATAAATTCATCGCCACTAAAACCCCATTGGAAAAATGCGACGCCGAGTACCGGAAAGGTAACCAGGGTTGCACCTACATAGGGAATAATAACTTGTAAGCCCATAAATACAGACAGTAACACTGCATAGTTAAGACCCAGAGCTGAAAAAGTCATATAACTGGCAAGACCTAAAATCACCACTTCGACAAATTTGCCGCGGATATAGTTACCTAGTTGCATATCTACTTCTGCCCAGACATTAATTGATAATAATCTATCTCTGGGTAAAAATTTAGCAAACCAGTTGAGTAATACGGCTTTGTCTTTCAAACAAAAAAAGATTAAGACAGGAACCAGAATAAGATATACCAGGGCACTGATAATACCCACTACGGATGAAGCGGAAAAACTTAATAAGTCTTGTCCGTAATTTAAAGCTTCTTGCTGAATAGCAAACATAAAATCACGTAATTTATCCGCTGAAATAAATTGCGGGTAAGCTTCAGGTAATTTTAGGATTTCAGCTTGCGAGCTTTTAATAATATCAGGGGTATGTTGTAGCAGTTGCTTTAACTGCTTATATAACATTGGCATCAGGCCAAATAACAAATAACTAACCCCCCCCATAAAACCTGAAAATACAATAAACACGGCAGGTAGACGCCTGAGTTTATGCTCTAATTTTTTTACCATGCCTTCTAATAAATAGGCTAATACAATGGCAATAAATACTGGCATTAATACATCGGCCAACGAGGTAATTAACAAAAAACCAACGATTAAAATGATCGCTAAAGCAACAGCCTGAGAATTAGGTAAAATACGCTGTAAACTGTCTTTTAAAAACTGCAGGTTGGAAAAATCTTTACGCTTCATGATGACTTATTATTATTTTAGGTGTCCTATATCCCAGGTCACGGGCGATAAGTGGCATTCGTTTTCGGGGTTTCGCTGACGCTGACAGAGATCACTTCCTGCCATATCTCTTTGGCATGATCGTAAAGATATTTAGCTATGCTTTCGGCGGTAGTCGGACCTGTTAATACATCATTGAGATGACGGTGATCAAGCCTTTCGTCTATCATATTTTTAAAGACGCCAAGTTCATTATAATCAACCACAAACCCAGTCGCATTAAGTTCTTCTGCCGCTAAAACCAGTTCTACAACGTAATTATGACCGTGCAACCGACTACAGGGGTGTTCATCGGTTAAACCTTCGATAATATGACTTGCACTAAAATTAAATTGCTTGGAAATTGTGTACACGCTTGTTTGTTGCCTTCCGTTTATCCTGGATAAATCAGGTATATTTTTTATCATTTAAAAAGCCGACCCTAGGAGGCTGTCCGAGAATAGAGACCCTACTACGGAAAAATCCCTTTTGGCCATCTTTCCCGAACATTTTCGTTAAAGAGCGCAACTATTCGCCTCAAATTTTTGAAAAAACTGACTCAAAAAGGCTTTCCCTCGCTACGGCTTCTATTCTCGGACAGCCTCCTAGAGAGTCTACTATTATTTACCCATATATTAACATGCTTTATCGCATAACTCGCCAACACTTGGGAATAGTTCTTCTGGTCCAGCGACAATACTTTAAACTTTCTCTGCTATAACCGACTTACTCAATTGATCTATTTTTGCGCAATAGTCATGGTATTCATTCGAGTTGCTGGGTGAATAATTCAGGTTTTTAAATAAACCGGTCAATTTGGTAAAGTAATCCCGTACAGCCTCTTTATTACTGAATTGGTAAGGCTTATTCACCAAGTCGACAATACGATTTAAATTTTCCTGTTGCCTAGCTAGAGGCACTGCTGCATCGACTGCATCAAAAGCATCTTGCTGTAAATACACCATATCTAGAAACAGGGCTTGCTGATAGATTACAAAATCCTCGGTAGTAATACCCTCTTCACCGGTGACCTGAATCATTTGTAAAATAGCGTCTCCTTTTTTCAATAGGGCTAATAAATCCTGTACATTATTGATCCATGACTGGGATAGGTTTTCTGTAAACCAGGGCTGCAGTTGTTCTAAATAACGTGACCAGGATAGTAGTGGATCTACTGCAGGATAAAAACGTTTATACGCCCGATCCGCACTGAGCCCTAAAAATGTTTTTACCGTTCCCAAAGTAGATTGGGTAACAGGCTCTTCAAAATTTCCTCCCGCTGGCGATACTGTGCCGATCATTGTTAAACTGCCCTCACTTTGATCAGCGGTTTTAATCACCCCCGAACGCTCATAAATACCTTTAATTGCAGAATCCAGATAAGCAGGAAAGGCTTCTTCGCCTGGAATCTCTTCCAGACGACCTGATGTCTCACGCATAGCCTGTGCCCAGCGAGAGGTGGAGTCAGCAATAATCAAGACGTTCAAACCCATTTGGCGGTAGTATTCACCCAGAGTAATCCCGGTATAAATAGAGGCTTCACGTGCGGCAACCGGCATGGACGAGGTGTTACAGATAATCACCGTGCGGTCCATTAAGGTCTTACCTTTAACATCTTTTAATTTCGGGAACTCGGTAATGGTTTCAACGACCTCCCCCGCCCGCTCACCGCAAGCCACAACGATCACAATATCGACATCTGAATTACGTGAAATTAAGTTCTGTAATACGGTTTTTCCCGCGCCAAAGGGCCCCGGAATACACCCCATACCACCCTTAGCGATTGGAAAAAAGCTATCAATCAGACGTAAATGAGTAATTAAAGGTTCATGAGGGTACAGCCGCTGTACTATATTCTGCTTTAACAGAGCATGTGGAATGGCTTTACGCACCGGCCAGCGCTGCTTTAAAGTCAGTGTTCTTTCTTTGCCTGAATCCAGTCTAATCTTTGCCACGGCTTCATTCACGGTGACTGAGCCTTCCTGTATCCAGCTGACCGTAACCTCACCTTGTACATCAAAAGGCACCATGATTTTATGCGTAAAACCTCTTTCCTGCACGGCACCAATCACTGAACTTGCCTGTAGTACTGTTCCTGTCTGTACAATCGGCGTGAACGCCCATTTAGTATTGTTATCCAAAGCAGCTAAATCTATGCCTCTCGGTAAAAAATAGCCAAATTCACTGGCCAGTTTGTCGAGTGGGTTTTGCAGACCATCATAGACTTGGCCTAACAAACCAGGCCCCAGCTCAACTGAAAGCATCTCTGCACTTTGTTCTACCAGGTCACCTACCGAAACGCCTTCCGTACTTTCAAACACTTGCGCATCTGCAACCGCGCCATTAATGCGCAAGACCTCTGCCTTTAAACGTTCCTGATACTTGGCATCACTGCGTTTAGGAAGAATATAAACCACTTCATTCTTGGTTAAAGGCTGCTCACTACCCGCTAGTGTTTCGATAGAGACCAAACTATCCTGAATGGATACGACTCTTGCTGTTGCCTTAGTTGTGTTATTCATTTATTTCTCATCAGTCCAAAAGAATATGCCTAGAATGGGCGCTGGCTAAAGGGTGTTTATTCCAGCTTGCTGGGTAAAATCACCCAGGCCATTTTTTACCAATAGCTCAAATTGTTGCATGGCTTCCTGCTCATGACATTGTGTCCATCTACTGACAATATTCCAGCGTAAGACATAAATTACCACGGCTTCAAAATCAAAATAATGGCTATGTCCTATACTTTCATAATGTTCCCAACTCAAATTTAATAATAATTTTTCTAATTCAACGCTCTTATCTTCGATAAACAAAGTATTTGCATGGCTTACCCATGCAAAGCGGTGGCTTAAAGAAAAATCATCGATTTGCCAGTTTTTACGAATAAAGGGGACCACCTGCCCATATCCCCAACGCTCATTTTTTGCGGGTGCGTCTTTGCCCAGTTTACGCCGGCGTATAGCAGCCATGATAGTGCGTAATTCCATACGCCAGATAATGACTTCTTGCAGAAGAGGCTTATCTAAAGACTGTATAATGTGCTCTGCTGCAATTGAAATCTCTTCATCATTATTTTCTGTACTCATCTTAGCCCAGTGCAAATTTGTTTCTATTTCGGCTAATTGCTGTCTATCTTGATCATTTAATAATGCCAATCGACGTTCTAGATGCAGACGGGTAACGGGCTTACTTTTCACATCCCACAGTGACATAGAGTGTGGTGATAAGCTCGCTATCAACATTGCATAGTCTGTCTGTTGCCCGCTCACTTTACGATGCCTTGCAATAGGGTCCTGAAACGCGGCTGTAGATGCTCTAGCAACAAAGCAGTAAGTGTTTGATCAGTAAAGTCGATCACCATATCATCATCTTCTAACCTGACTGATAAACCTGTGCCAAGATCATCAGCAACATTAATAGACACTCCTTTACGCAGCATATCAGCGGCTATAGCCGCAGTAAAATGCGTTAGCGTACCGAGCTTTAATTCTTCCGGGTTGTTTTTTAACTCTTCGACACCCACCGGACTATTGGGTAAAAATATGCTGATATTTTCTTTATTATCCAGGTCCAGTTGCTCGCGTACCTTACCCGCTAGTTGCAAAATAAGACGCTCCAAAAAAGCCTCCTGATCCATTTTCTGACCAACCACACGCTGTACTTCTTTGCTAAAACTACCTAATAAAGTATCGCGTAATTTTAATAAGGCATCGCGTGTCGCTAGTTTTAAGGCATCTTCGCCGGCTATCCGCAGCGCATCACTTTTGTTTTTTGCCTCGGTAACTAATAGCTGCGCTTCTAATTCAGCCTCCTCAATAATCCACTCGGCTCGCTTTTGCGCATCGAGGACTATGCTTTCCGCTTTCTCCTGACCTGCTTCTACGCCCTGATCGCGAAGGCGCTGAATCAGGTTCTCAACGCCCGAAGAAGTGGCTTTTGAAAGTTGTTCATTCATATTGGTTTATCCTTAATAAATGGAAGTGGGAGCTTTAGTCCCGCTAATACAGTAACAACCGGCGGGGCTAACGACCCTACTTCCGACTGCTTAAGCCTGTGGAATGCCCCCACTAATCACTAACGCAAAAATAAAAGCGAATACCGCAAAGCCTTCAACAATCGCTGCTGGTGCTATTGATAAGCCAAAAATCTCAGGTTTTTCCTTGGCTGCATGTATTGCAGATGCACAACATTGCCCCTGATAAATAGCGCTATACATCAGAGCTATTCCTGCTAGAACACCGACTGCAAATAAACCAGGAGCGGCTTCTATTGTGACCGGTCTATTCAAGGTAAACATTACTACGATTCCATAGATAACTTGCGATGAAGGCATCGCCGACACACCCACATAACGGCCATAACCACTATCAGTATCCAGCATTGCACCTATGGCAGCCTGTCCAGCAACGCTACAGCCCATAATACTACCTACTGCACCGAGAGCCATCGGTGCATAAAGCCCTATCCAGCCTAAAACAATCACAAAATCATTCATCAATAACCCTCTTTTTTAGAAAATGCATTAAACGGATAACCTTCGTCAGAGACACTCCAGTTATAAAACTCAATAAAATTCAGACGCAAACCATGCACGACACCACTCATAATTCCCAGCATGATATTGAGTGTGTGCCCTATTAGTAAAATTAAAATACTGAATAACAATCCCATTCCGGGCATCGCATGATAGACCTGCGTGGCAAGATCATTGAAAGTCAGCGCTAATGAAGCACTGGCAAGACCCAATGCAAATAAACGCATATAACTCAAAACATCGCCAAATATTTTGGTAATACCGGTTAAGCTTTTTATGCCATCAAATAAGTATAAAACTACATCTAATAACCCACGTATAGGTCTGTCAGAACTAAACAGTATCAAGCACATCACAGCCAAGCCTAATAAACTATAAGCACTCTGCTCTAAATCTGCCTGCTGGCTATCTCTCGCTTGCCACAACATAAACCCGGCTAGCACAAATAAAGCCCAGCCCAAAGAAGCAAATCGGGTGGTTTTTTGCCTGTGTTGATACGCTTGTACCAGGTTTGCAAAAGCAATATGAATAACGCCGATAAAAATAGAGATTTTCATCATGCTATCAAAATCATTCATATCAAATAATTTTAATTTTGCGGCTAAAGTTCCCGCTTCTGGACTGACGCCAAAATAACTCCCGACCATAACACCCCAGAGTAAAGATGCCGATAAGGTGATTAATAGTAATTGCCGAAATCGTATGCCTTTAATTGATGCACCCATATGCTGCCATTTTAGAATTAGAAAAATCATAAATACCGCTGCATAACCTGCATCGGATAAGATCATGGCAAAAAATAATGCAAATGAAAAAAACACCACAATGGAAGGATCCCAGCCATAATAATTAGGCATTTGGTAAAATTTGACGATCTCTTCACCCCCCGCAAAAGTATTGCTATTATTCAATAATGTTGGCGGTAACTCATCACCATCGGGGTTTTCCTGTAGATATGCTAATTGTAATTCTGCTGCAAACTGCTCTAGCCGGGTAAGATCTGCAACGGCCACCCAGGATTGCAAAACAAAAACATCCGGTTCATCACGAGTCAATAAGTGTGCGGCCTTCAAATCTGATTGATTTTCATACTCCGCCAGATTTAACATGATTAATGACATCCATCGCGTTAGGTATTCGCGTTTGGCATGGGCATCTTCCAATGCTAACTCTATATTTTCTAATTGTTTAATAAGTTGTGACCAGGATACCTTACCCGTATGTGTTCTGATTACAGGCATGGCCTTAGCAGCGGGCTCTTCTTTGGCAATCACTGCTATATAGGCTTCGGTGTTGGTTTGATTGACTTGTTCCCAAACCAGGTCTGATGCTCTCACCTTGCTCATTAGGCGTTTCGGTACGATATAAAACCATAGTTTATAGCCAGATAATTGCTCCACTTCAGGCAGGTAAAAATTCCCCCATAAAGCAACGCCTTTAATACGTTCCTGTAAAAATTCAATTTGCTCCTGCAAATCTATTAGCTTATTTTTTACTGCCAGAACATCTTGCACAACTGCCTTAAAGTCAAAGCCTTCGGGCTGTCTAACTTGATGACGGTGTTTACCGCATTGTTGCAAGTATTTCAGTGCAATCAGTGCTTCATTTATATGTTGCGCTGGTACATTATCTAATTTTTTCAAAGCGCCGCGTAATGAGATTAAATGAGTTGCACCCAGGCTTTGCAATTCATCTAGGACAGCTGATTTATCGCCAATCAAGCCACATAAAGTTACTTTTTTTAAGGTCACAATTGACATTAACTCACCTCTTTCAATCTCAGCCGTTTTTGTTTTGTGCTTTTCGCTCTCACGACACCAGCTCTATCTAAATCAGAAAGATATATCCGAATCTTGCGTATATCCTGTTGCGCCTGGGGAATTAATACCTTATCGAATAAATTAACCCGTTGAGTCACTTTTTTAAGTGCTTCACTCAGGGTTTCCACTCTTTGCTGCTCAACCTGCCGCTGTATTTTTAATTGCAGCATCGTTTTTAAC
>Ga0209151_1001642_pt1 | contig 13220 bp, 13 predicted proteins | sample SaaInlV_DNA_165m_FD_184688 | JGI IMG/M metagenome (GOLD analysis project Ga0209151, IMG submission 184688) | Marine microbial communities from expanding oxygen minimum zones in the Saanich Inlet - SI075_LV_DNA_165m (SPAdes) (version 2) | ecosystem: Environmental > Aquatic > Marine > Unclassified...
CATTGAGTTAATGTACATACAACCAGGCAAACCAACTCAAAATGCCTATATAGAAAGATTTAACAGAACAGCAAGAAATGAGTGGCTAAACATGCATATCTTTGACTCGATTGATCATGCGCAAAATTTAGCAACCCAGTGGATGTGGGTATATAATAACGAACGACCCCATAGTTCGATTGGTGGCATTCCACCAAGAAAGCTACTTGAGGCTATTTAAACAACGGAGATTCTATTTTTAGCAAGCGTTAGAAATGGGAGGATTACAATGATAGTAAGATGTGTAAAAATAACATAATCTATGTCTACAATGGTAGATAATATTTTTGAATATAAAAGTTGATATGGGATTTAAAAATAAAATAATTTTAGTTACAGGGGCAGATGGCTTCATAGGGTCTCACTTAGTAGAAATATTAGTTTCGAAAGGGGCAACTGTTTATGCATTAGTTCAATATAATTCTTTCAATAGTTGGGGCTGGTTAGAAAATTTAGATTGTATTGATCGAGTGAAGATACTGACTGGAGATATAAGAGACCCTCATTACTGTAAAAGTATTACGCAGGGCGTTGATATAATTTTTCACTTAGCATCATTAATTGGTATACCTTATTCATATGTGGCTCCAGATAGTTATGTAGATACTAATATAAAAGGCACACTAAATATATGCCAAGCAGCGAATGAAAATGGCGGTATAAGGGTGATACACACCTCAACAAGTGAAGTATATGGAACAGCGCAATATGTTCCAATAGATGAAAAACATCCATTACAGGCTCAGTCACCATACAGTGCCACCAAGATTGCTGCTGATGCAATGGCAATGAGTTTCTATAATAGTTTTAACTTACCAGTGACTATTGCCAGACCGTTTAACACTTATGGCCCTAGACAGTCAGCTCGTGCAGTAATTCCAACGATTATCACTCAAATTGCCAATGGAGTTAAAGAAATAAAATTAGGTGATATCAGTCCAACTCGAGACTTTAACTATGTTACAGATACATGTAGTGGTCTAATTGCAATAGCAGAATCAGATAAAACGATCGGAGAGATAATAAACATTGGCTCTAATTCTGAAATAAGCATAGGTGATACATTGAATCTTATAAAGGAGTTAATGAATAGTAACGTAGATTTTATTGTTGAAAAACAGCGTATTAGGCCAAAAAATTCCGAAGTATGTAGGCTGTGGTGTGATAATACTAAAATTAAGACTCTAACAAGTTTTAATTCAAATATTAATATACGGGATGGGATTCAGAAGACTATTAACTGGTTCGCTATAAGCGACAATATTAAACATTATAAATCAAATATATACAATGTATGACAACTAATAAAGAAATTTCAAATTCAAATGACTCGATATGTGCGTCAAAAAATCATTCAAAATTGATTTTATTTTATTATGCAAGTATGAGATCTCACCTATTATATGATAATATTTTAAGACAACATTCAAATATTTTTGATTGTGTTGTAGAGATGCCAGCGATATCATATTCTAGATCTAAAGGTAAGAGGAATATACAAAAAATATTAAAAATTCTATTTGATAGTCCAGGATTTTTTTTAATGCATCTTCTTACGGTTAAGGTTTTTTCTATATTGTCTAGTATATTTAAAAAATCAATAAAAGATTTATGTAAAAAAAATAACATAAATCACTTTTTCTATAAAAAAATTGATAAAAATTTAATTGATTTTATAAGGGCTAAAAATCCTATATGGATTATAAGTAGCACTTCTACAATTTTATCTAAAGAATTTCTTGATTTGCCATTGCACGGCGTTATTAATTTTCACGAGGCCCCATTACCCAAATATCGAGGCTCAGCTTCATATTTTTGGTTTATTGTTAATAATGAAAAGTTCGCAAACACAACTGTGCATTATGTAGCAAAAGAATTGGATACTGGCCCTATTATTTTCGAAGGGCCAAAAGTTCAAGTATCACAGTCAACGGTTTTTTCTTTATGGTTTAAAATGCTTACATCTCATAAGAGTTCATGGGATTATTTACTACCTTACTTGAGTAATGGTGAAAAAATTCCCTCTATAGAGCAATCAATATCTGACTTCAAAGAATATTCTTTTCCTGATAAAGAAAGTAATAGCATATTAAAAAGAAAAAAAATTCCATTTATCAACCATAAAGATGTTAAATTTATTGTTAGTACTGCAATTTATGGTCTAGAGAATAATAGTTTATGAACAAGAGTGAGTACAGGTTATACAGTGATGTGGAGCATGATCATTGGTGGTTCCGTGCAAGAAGGGAAGCTTTAAATGAGATTTTATTAAAAATTGATGACAAAAAAGAAAAGTCTGTTTTAGATGTTGGCTGTGGAGCGGGTGGAAACTTTAAGCTTTTGTATAACTCATTTAAGAGTGCTGATGGAGTGGATAACAACTCTGAGGCGGTTTATTATTCGAGGAAAAATTCTGATAATAAAGTGGAGTTGCATGATGCGAACGCACTATCTAAAATTGAGACTCATTATGATCTCGTATCATTTTTAGACGTTTTGTACCATAAAGATATTATTAATTATCTAAGCGTATTAAGAGATACGTTTGAAATTTTAAATAAAGATGGATATATTTTGATAGCAGATGGCGCTTTTAATGTTTTATCTGGACAACATTCTGAATATGTCCATGGCTCTAGAAGGTTCACTAAGAGAAAATTAATTTCAGATCTTGAAAGTCTTGGGTATGAAATTATTATTTCAAGGTATTGGGGGTTTTTACTTTTTTTTATAATTTTTTTAAAGCGCCGCGTAATTGAAAAAATACCTTTTTTTACTTCAAATTCTTCGAATGTCGAACAGTCATCTCCATTCGTTAACTCTATAAGTTATTCACTTGTTTCATGGGAAAGAAGGTTTTTTAAATATTTTAACATGCCTTTTGGTTCTTCTATTTTAATTCTAGCTAAAAGAAAATAAAGGGGTATGTATTGATAGCAGTAATATTAGCGGGCGGGCTTGGAACGAGATTAAGACCCTTCACCGAAGTAATACCAAAACCATTGTTACCTATTGGGGGTAAGGCTATCCTGCAAATTCAAATTGAGAGGTTAAGAGACAATGGATTCAAAGAAATTTATATATGTACTAATTATAAATCAGACTATATAGAAGATTTTATAGGAGATGGTAGTAGGTACGGCGTATCTATTATTGTGAGTAAAGAAAATAAAAGGCTTGGTACAGCTGGCCCGCTAACCCTCCTAAAGAGATATCTTAAAAAGCCATTTATTGTAATGAATGGTGATATCTTAACCTCTTTAAATTTTAAAAATTTCTATAATTTTGCTGTTGATAATGATTCAGATATTTGCCTTGCTATTAAGAAGGAGGTGACTCCTTATGAATTTGGCAATATATTATTTAATGGTGATGATGTGCTTGAAATGCAAGAAAAGCCTGATATTGTTAAGTATATTCTTGCTGGAATTTATGTCATCAACCCAAGAGTGCTTAATGAGATACCAAACGACACATACTATGGCATGGATATTCTAATAAATCAACTCATCTCCAACAAAATGAAAGTTTTAAAATATGAAATTTCAGAATATTGGCTTGATATTGGCAGATACAATGATTATGAAAAGGCTGAGAGTGACTACAAAGCCTTATTTTAATAAGGCTAACTAAAATGAAAAATATTTTAATATTGGGAGGAGCGGGCTTTATAGGTAGCCAACTTGCTAAGAAGTTTTCTAAGTTTAGTATTGTGACAATTATAGATGGACTAGTAGATGGAACTGGGGGAAGCGTTGAGAATATTTACAATATTAAGGGTGTAATATTTATTGAAAAATGTATTGAGAATGTTTCTGACTTGTCAAATATAGTCTCTAAACAAGATATTGTTATCGATTCTATGGGGTGGACATCACACTTAGGCGCGATTGATGATCCCATGTTAGATTTAAGATTAAATTTACATTCGCATTTACACCTTTTGGATTGCTTAAAGGATAATTTAAACAAAAATAGCCTAGTGATTAATTTAGGATCTACAGGGCAGTATGGGGGTAACAAATTTGATTGTGTTGACGAGTCTACTCAAATGCTCCCTATTGATATACAAGGTATAAATAAAGTGTCTGCAGAAAACTATTTTAGAGTTTATTCAAATTTATACGGCATAAATGTTGTTAGTTTTAGGGTACCAAACTGCTATGGTGAGCATCAGCCTTATGCGGGTGAGGATATTGGATTAATTGGCGGATTTGTCAGGAGTGCGCTTCTGAATAAGAAGATTGAAGTTTATGGGCATGAAAGAAAAAGAAATATAATTTATGTTAAAGATCTTGTAGATATTATTTATAACGTCACCCTGCTAACTAACAATTCTTTTCAATCGTACAATATTCCATGTAATCATATCGGCATTCAAGAGACCGCAAAACAGATATCTTGTCTAATCGATCAATGCACCGTGTCCTTTAAAAATATTCCAGAAAATATTAAAAAAATTGATGTAAATAATTATAAGGTTGATTTCACCAAAATAGATAATAAAATCCCTAGATATGAGATGCACAATCTTGAGCAGTCTTTGAATTTTACAATACAATATTTTAGAGATAAAATTAGATGATTTTAAGAAATAATCTTGTTCCGGAATATTTGAAGTATCAGCTAGAAATTGATAATGCCATATTTAATGTATTGAAGTCCGGAAGGTACACTTTATTCGAAAAAGTAAGTGCTTTTGAGAATGAATTTGCCTCATATAATGATATAAGTTATTGTTTGGGTGTAGCTAGTGGCACAGATGCAATCATTCTTGCATTAAGAGCGTGCGGTATTGGGGGTGGTGATGAAGTGATTACAACACCATATACTGCATATGCAACTATTTCTGCAATAATATCTGCTGGAGCAGTACCTGTTTTTGTAGATGTTTGTGAAGATTCATACCTTATTGACCTTGAAAAGGTGTTGTCGGCTATAGGTCCAAAGACAAAAGCCATAGTGCCTGTCCATCTGTTTGGTAATGTTGTTGATATAGAAAGATTGAGAGCGATAGTTGGGCGAAATATATATATCATAGAGGACGCCTGTCAAGCTCATGGCTCTTCAATGAACAAAAGAAAGTCAGGGTCTTTTGGTGATATTGGTTGTTTCAGCTTTTATCCAACTAAAAATCTTGGCGGTTATGGTGATGGTGGTGCAATTATTACAAATAACCATGATTTATATAATAAAATTAAATTAATGAGAATGTATGGCATGCGTGATAAGGATCATGTAGAAATCCATGGCATGAATAGTCGTTTAGATGAAATTCAAGCGGCTATTTTGAGTGTCAAGTTACGTTATTTAGATAAATTTAATCATCAACGAAATTTAATTGCTAAAAAATATATTAGCGGGTTAAGTAATGAGTTATTTTCACATCAAAGGATTTTAAAAAATACTTTTTCTAATTACCATGTCTTTCAATCAAGATATGCGGGGGACAGAAATTCTCTGATGGATTGCCTGGAAGAAAATAATATACAGGCGAATATTTATTATCTATTTCCTCATCATTTGCAGAAATCATTGTCTTATCTTGGATATTCAGTCGGCCATTTCCCCGTGTCGGAAAAATTATCAACCAATGTAATTGCACTACCATTGTATCCAGAAATCGAATTAAATACCGTAGATCATATAATTTTTGTTATTAATAACTATTGTAAAAATTTAGGCAACAATAAAAAATGAAACAATTAATACCTGATACTATGCGATTAGATACCGAAAAGAAAAAAATTTCAGTCATCTTGCCAACACTTAATGAGTGTGATAATGTACAGTTAATGTACGACGCTCTAATGATTGAATTTCGGGCTTCTAGTATGGATTATGAAATTATATTTGTAGATGATAATAGTTCAGATGGCACAATCGATAGAGTAAGAGCATTATCATCCATGGATGATAATGTAAAATATTTACTGATGTCGAAACGATTTGGGGATCAAGTGTGCTTGATGGCTGGTCTAGATTATGCTTCTGGCGATGCTGCGATAATTATGGATTCCGATCTTCAGCATCCACCGAAATATATACCAGAAATGGTGTCGAAATGGCGCGAGGGGGTGGATGTTGTTGTAATGCAAAGAGAAAGTGCAGGACATTCAAGCTGGTTGAAAGAAGCTATGGAAGTTGCATTTTATAAAGTCTTGAATTGGATTTCTGATGAAAATATATATTTTCGTTTTTCTGGTTTTTCTCTTTTAGATAAAAAAGTTGTCACAAGTATTAAAACTTTTCAAGAGTATGAGCCTTTTCTTCGGGGGATTATTTCGTTGGTTGGGTATAACCATGCAACCCTTGCCTATATTGAAGATGAGAGGAAGGCTGGAAAAACTAAATATAGCCTCATAAAACAAGTTGGATTGGCACTTATCGGAATAACCTCTTTTTCAAATAGACCTTTGTATTTATCGTTATACACCGGCCTGATATCTGTAATGAGTGCATTTATTTATGCAGTATTTATTTTAATAAATAAGATGCTATTTGTTAATACTGTAATTGAAGGCTGGACATCTGTTGTGCTTCTAGTAATATTTTTTGGAGGAATTCAATTAATTACTGTTGGTATTTTGGGGATATATGTTGGTAAAAACTTTATAGAATCTAAAAGAAGGCCTAGATATATAGTGAATGAGTTTGGTGGATTATAAAATGAGCTTTAATGATATAGGAGGAGTGGTGCTATTTATATCACACTCTCTGTTTACTGTTGTTGGATTACTTATTCTAAAGACTTCTGTTAGTGAATTGGAGAAATTTTCTATTGAGAGTTTTGCTAGTATATTCACACTAAAATTATTGCTAGGTTTGTCTCTTTATGTGATTTCTTTTTTATTATCTTTAGTAATCCTACATAAATTCCCCTTGGGGTTGTCTGTTTCGATTATGATGCCTTTGTCTTTGATAACTGCTACCATTATGGGGTATGTTTTCCTAAACGAAAATATCTCTGTTCAATCCATAGTAGGGTTAGCTTTAATTCTGGCAGGAATTTTTTCTATCTATATGGAAAAATTAGCGGTATTTAAATGGTGACCAAAGTAATTTTGACAGGTGGCGGTGGATATATAGGCTCTAGGTTAGTATGTATGTTGTCTGATGCGGGATTCATTGTTTTATTACTCGTCAAAGGAAAATGTAATACTAATTTATGGAAAAAATATTACATGTAAAGATATTGGTGATTTTTGTGATATTTTAGATTGGTCAGTATTTCTACATGATGCAGACTGTATTATTCATCTGGCTGCTCGAGCACATATTTTGAAAGAATCATCTAACAACCCCTTGGATGATTTTATCAAAATTAATTGTGATACCACGCTTAGTTTGGCGTTAAATTCAGCAAATTTAAGAGTAAAGCGTAGTAATATTGGGGTTTTAGTTAGAGCCGGCGTATGAACCAAATGAAATATACTACTATCAATCCAAAATATAAGGCATTATTTATAATTGTTGCGCTACTTCTTATAGTTTATTTGATTTTTGGCACAGGACTACACGGAGATGATCGAAGAGTAATTTCGGATATGACAACCTATAGCGTAGGTGATTTTTTTAGCCTTGACATAGGCATACGAGGGGTAACTATATTTGGCTTGCCATCATTTTATGGATTTTGGTGGACGTATTATCTTCTTGGTAGCGAATATGAGTGGATGTATGATTTGATTAAGATTGGGATTCATGCAATTAGTGTGTACTTAGTATATAGATTCGCCAGTGATTACTTGTCTCGTGATAGAGCTCTACTTGCATCTGTACTATTTATTTTTTACCCGTTACATGACACAACAACTTATTGGTTTATGACCGCACCTCAGCATGTTTTGACCCCTGCACTTATTTTCTATTGCAATCACTTGATAAGACATGAAAGATACAAATTTGGAATCCCGTTATTATTCTTGGCTGCATTCTCTAACTACAGCTCTCCACCATATATATTTGGATTGGCAATAATATTTTTAATTGAACGGCAATATAAAAAGCTACTCATTTTTGTTACCCCTGGTTTTGTCTATATATTTTATTATTTTTGGATGAAATATAATTTTATTGGATCCGATGTCAAGATAGATTCGGACCTCACAGTGGTTAGTTTTTTGAAAAATATTATTATGCAGTTTTTTAGTTTGATTGAATCAGCAATTGGACCATCATATTGGTTAAAAGTTTTTTATGCTATTGAGTCAATTGGTTACGTCTCTTTGGGTATTGTAACTATTTTATTCATTTTTGTATTTATTAAGAAAGATATATTTTCTAAGGCATCCAAAGTTCCAAAATCTCTATACATAGGAATTATCAGTGTTTTATTGTTTTCATTTGGCATGTTTGCTTTAACTGGGCATTATAATCATTCGGTCTTTAATCTTGGCAATAGGACGACAGTGTATGGTTCACTTCTTATTGCTTTTTTATTAGCCGTATTTTTACCGGCAAATAAAAAATCAGTTATTTTTCTATTAATTATATTTTTAGCACCTGTATTTGGGCTGAGCGATCATTGGAAGTCTTGGAATACAAATCAAAAAATTGTTATAAAGAATATAAAAAATAATCAATATCTGAAAGAAATAGAGCACAATAGTACGTTGATAGTAACAGGAAATATATATAGTAAGATCGGACCATTTTCTCATATTGAATTTTTTAGCATGCCTTGGAATGTGAATGCTATTTTTCAAGACAGTGTTAAAGCCAAAAATATTGTTGCTTTAACGCCATATGTTAAGATTGAAGGTGATTATATTATTGATCCAAAATTTGGAGGAAAATATTCTTTAAGGAATAAACTGTATGTGTATGAAAGTGAAAATAACTTGGTTAGAAGTATATCTTTTATAGATGTACCTGATTTGATTAAACAACAGCCAAAGATAATTAGGCATTGGGTACAGCTATTTAAAGATACTTGGATTCAGAAAATTATTGTTAATCTTAGCCCAAGATTGATTTATTTATTCCAGTAAATGAAAACAATTATTTATTTTGTATCAGAAGATTGGTATTTTTGCTCGCATAGATTGCCTATTGCGCGTAAGGCGTTGGCTGATGGCTTTAAGGTTGTTGTGCTTACAAGGGTTGTTGATCATGGAGATGTTATTAAATCTGAGGGTTTTGAATTAGCGCCAATAGGAATTAACAGAGGAGGTATGAATTTATTCTCTGAACTCAAGACCATCTCTGAACTTTATTCATATTATAAAAAATATAATCCAGATATTGTACATCATGTCGCTATAAAGCCAGTAATTTATGGAGCACTGGTTGCAAGACTGATTGGCTCAATTAAGATTGTTAACGCAATGGCGGGTCTGGGTTTTGTTTTTATATCCAACAAGAAGAGAGTGAAGCTGTTACGTTTTTTTGTTCATCAATTATTCCGTTTTTTATTTAATAATAAAAATAGCCAATTAATTTTACAAAACAAAGATGATCTTGGATATTTCTTAAAGAATAAATTAGTTAATAATGAGAACGTGACGATAGTTCGTGGTTCTGGTGTTGATGTAAAAAAATTTATCCCCGCTGAAGAGTCTACAGGTGTTCCAATTGTAATGCTCGCTTCACGTATGTTATGGGATAAGGGTGTAGGAGAATTTGTTGAAGCTGCTAAAATATTAAAACAAGAGGGGGTTGCAGCTCGTTTTGTTTTAGTTGGTGATAGCGACCCTGAGAATCCGGCCTCAATACCTAACGCTCAACTTAGTGAATGGCATGAACTTGGTATAGTAGAATGGTGGGGAGAGAGGGGTAATATGCACGAGATGTTAACTCAAGCGCATATTGTTTGTTTACCATCATATCGGGAAGGCTTGCCTAAAGTGTTACTTGAAGCTGCGTCTTGTGGAAAGCCAATTATTGCTACCGATGTGCCAGGGTGTAGGGAAATTGTTCATAATGGTGAGAATGGAATACTTGTTCCACTGAAAGATTCCAGCTCTCTTGCCAGTGCAATGAAAGAATTAATTAATAATCCTGAAAAAAGAAAAATTATGGGTATAAATGGACGAAGACTTGTTGAGAATGAATTTTCAGAAGAAATTGTAGTTTCTCAAACTTTGAAAGTTTATCAAGAGCTGTTAGCCTAAATGTTGAACGTCTTAGTGACAGGTGCAACAGGGTTTGTTGGCCAACATTTAATTGAATATCTTAAATTAGATGGATACAATATCAAGGCTATTTCAAGGAAGTTAATACCTAGTGTAGATACGGTCATTTGTGATTTTTTAAAGGACGACATTCCAGATGACGCATTGAAAGGTATCGATATTGTATTTCATCTTGCAGGTTATGCACATGACTTGAAAAGTCAATCAGGAATAGAAAAGACTTATCAAAAAATAAATGTGAATGTTACTGCTGATTTGCTATCGCTTTCAGTTAAGCATAACGTTAAAAATTTTATTTTTGTAAGTAGTGTCAAAGCTGGTGGTAGCCCTATCAGGGAGAAATGTGCTGCTGAAGAGGATCAGAACGATCCAGCGGGTATATATGGAGAAACCAAAAGAGAGGCAGAATTAAAGATATTAGAAATAGGTCGTAAGTCTGATATGCATGTATCAATTCTACGTCCTGCTTTAATTTATGGACCAAGAGTTAAAGGCAATTTACAATTAATGATGCAAGGAATAAATAAGGGTTGGTTTCCGCCATTGCCAGAAACGGGCAATCGACGCTCTATGATACATGTAGACGACATAGTTCGAGCGCTTTTATTGCTTGTCAATAGTCAACAAGCTAATGGAGAGATCTTTATTGCCACAGATGGCAAAACCTACTCTTCTCGCAATATATATGAGACTATGTGTCGTGTATTGGGAAAAAGCACCCCTAACTGGAGTGTGCCAAAGTTTTTATTTAGCGCTATCGCCTTACTTAGCACTAATTTAAGCTATAAAATGGATAAATTATTAGGTGATGAGTGTTATTCTTCTGAGAAATTACAGTCTTTGGGGTTTAAGGCGCAGAAAGAATTAAAACAAATGAATGAAACGGATTTTTGATATAGTGCTCGGCATTAGTATTCTTGTTGTATTGGCATTGCCAATGTTATTTATCGCATTATTAATACGATTTACGTCAGATGGACGGGCTCTATATTGGTCAGATAGAGTTGGGAGAAATGGGGTGCTTTTTAAAATGCCAAAGTTTCGCTCAATGCAGATTAATACACCTGCTGTTGCAACACACCTCATGAAACAACCGGATGAATTTTTATTGCCTGTTGGTGCATTTATTCGTCGCTCAAGTTTGGATGAATTGCCACAACTGTTTTCAATTTTAAAAGGTGATATGAGTTTTGTAGGGCCTAGACCAGCATTATTTAATCAAGATGATTTAATTGCTTTGCGTAAAGAGAATAAAGTGGATTATTTGATGCCTGGAATTACAGGTTGGGCTCAGGTTAATGGAAGGGACGAGTTATCTATTGCTGATAAAGTAATTTTTGATGTGGAATATTTGAACAATCAATCACTATTGTTCGATATAAAAATACTATGGATGACTTTTGTAAAGGTTATTAAGAGAGTTGGAGTAGCGCATTGATCGATAGCATTATTTCATTTTCTCGTAGAAGTAAACAGTTAGTGATGATATTGGCTGACTCTGTAGTTTTAATTTTAATTTTGTTATTTTCATTTTCATTAAGGTTAGGCCATTGGTATTGGCCAGAAGATACCAATTTATTATTGGCAATTTTTAGTGCACCAGTAATCGCTTTTTTAATTTTTATTAAATTTGGTTTGTATAGAGCGATTATTCGCTTTATTGGTTTTAGGGCAGTATGGGCAATTGCCCAGGCAGTATCAATCTATGCAGTAATCTGGGGTGTTATTGGCTTTATGATTGCGGTTGAGGGAATCCCACGCTCGGTTATCTTAATCAATTGGGCCTTAACTCTATTAGTAATAGGTGGTTCACGCCTCAGTGCACGCTGGTTATTTTCAGACACACACAATAGTAGTAATTCACAACGAAAAAATGTGGTGATTTATGGTGCAGGTTCTGCTGGTAGGCAATTATCAACTGCATTAATGCAATCAAATGAATACAGTCCAGTGGCCTTTTTAGATGATGAGAATAAAATACAAAGACAATTTATCAATGGTGTAGAGGTTTTTTCTTTAAATTCCTTAAGCCGTTTAATTGATGATAAAAACGTAATTGAAGTTTTATTGGCTATTCCCTCAATATCTCGCATGCGCCGTAATGAGATTATTGATTTTTTAGAGCCTTATCCTATTTTAGTTCGTTCATTACCAGGAGTGGCTGAAATAGCGCAAGGCAAGGTAAAGGTTTCCGATTTACATGAGATTAGTATTCAAGATTTGTTAGGGCGTGATTCCGTTCCCGCCAATCAGAAATTGCTAAACCTTAATGTTGCAGGCAAGGCAGTGATGATTACTGGTGCTGGCGGTTCGATAGGATCTGAGCTTTGTAGGCAGGTTTTATTATTAAAACCTAAATTATTAATATTGTATGAATTGAATGAATTTGCTCTTTATGCAATTGACAAAGAATTACTGGGCTTGAATGTTATAGATATAAAGATATTTCCAATATTAGGATCAGTAAATAATACAAAACGATTAAGTAGAGTGTTTAAAAAATTTGGTGTACAGACAATATATCACGCTGCCGCATACAAACACGTACCGATGGTGGAGTTCAATAATACTGAAGGAGTAAATAATAATATTTTTGGTACGCTCAACATTGCAAAAACAGCAATTAATGAAAATGTTGGAACTTTTGTGTTGATCTCAACAGATAAAGCTGTACGCCCTACTAATACAATGGGGGCAACTAAACGTTTTGCTGAAATGATATTACAAGCATTATCAGCAGAACAGAATGGCACTCGATTTACCATGGTGCGTTTTGGCAATGTGCTCGACTCTAGTGGATCGGTGATACCACTATTTAAAAAACAAATTAAGGATGGTGGTCCAGTTACAGTGACCGATAAAGATATTATTCGTTACTTCATGACCATACCCGAAGCAGTTGAACTTGTAATTCAAGCTGGCGCCATGGGACAGGGTGGTGATGTATTTGTATTGGATATGGGCGAGCCTATTCGTATTGCAGATTTAGCTAAAAAAATGATCCACTTAAGTGGCCTGCAAGTAAAAGATAGTACTAATCCTGAT
>Ga0209151_1001645_pt1 | contig 13210 bp, 12 predicted proteins | sample SaaInlV_DNA_165m_FD_184688 | JGI IMG/M metagenome (GOLD analysis project Ga0209151, IMG submission 184688) | Marine microbial communities from expanding oxygen minimum zones in the Saanich Inlet - SI075_LV_DNA_165m (SPAdes) (version 2) | ecosystem: Environmental > Aquatic > Marine > Unclassified...
ACAGTATGCATAAGTTCAAATGGACATTTTGCTTCTTTAAATATATTAATTGCAGTATTTATATCTTCATAAGTTGTCATACCTGTTGATATAAATGTATGTTTTTTCTCTTCTGCAATTAATTTTAGCAATTCAGTATGCACAATCATTGCTGAAGCAACCTTATTATAATTACAGTTGAATTGCCTAAGAAAAATTTGACTTTTTGTATCCCAGGCCGATGCAAACCATTCTATACCTACTTCCTTACAATATTGATCAATCTCACTATATTGTTCTACACCAAATTCTATACCAGCCTTCTGGTCTCTCTGTGTTAGACCCCATGGACTCTCTCTTGGAGAGTCTAACATTTCTTTAGAATAGACTAAATCAATATCTCTTTTTTGCAACTTTACTGCATCACAACCAGCATCTGCTGCAACATCAATTAATTGTTTGCATATAGACATGTCTCCATTATGGTTTATACCAACCTCTCCGATAATAAAAATAGATTTTGTCATTTAATCCCTTTTTTCTTGATATAGTATTTTAATAAAATTTAATTGGAAAATGTCTTCAAGTAATTCTCGAACAACACCATTTCCTCCGCTAGTTTTTAACACAATATTTGCAATGGATTTAATTATCTCGTGACTATCTGATGGACATGCTGTGTAGCCACATAGTTGCATTGCTTCATAATCATTAAGATCATTTCCAACATACAAGGTATTCTGTATTCTAAACATTTTCTGCTTTGAGAGTTGTTTTATTCCTTCAACTTTACTGACAACCCCTTGTATAGCTGGTACTTTTATCTTGTCAGCCCTAGCTGTTACAACTGGGTTTTTTTCTGTTGACAGAATATATACTGATTTTTTTAATTTATGCAAGACATCAAATGCTAAACCATCGGCCCTGCTGCAACTAACTGACTCTTTACCATATTGATCAACAATAACCATATTATTAGTTAATACTCCATCAAAATCAAAGATGAATGCGTCAATATCATCAAATAGTATGTTTTGCATTTACCACAATAGTAATTAAAATAAAAATGATACCAGCAAACTCTTTAAATAAAAACAAAACTAATCTATAATTTTCATATATATTGAATGAAGATTGTTGGCATAATTTTTAATTGTATAGTTACTAACAACTTTTTTATACAATTCTAATGAATATTTTTTTAATTTATCATCCGCTTCGCAGGAAAGCGATAGAATTCGATCAGCAAGAATTTTAGAATTAATTTGCAAAGGCGTAGTTAAAGTCAATTTATTAGGGTCGACAACTACCAGTGGGTATGCTAAAGAGTTATCAGTAGCCACATTTTCACTAACTGGATCGGTTGGGGTTATCAACTCACCAGACAACCCATTTTCAATAATTTCTGGTAAACCATCAATATTAGCCGCTAATACTGGTATTTTACAAAATCCAGCCTCAACACAGACATTACCAAACGGCTCTCTAATTGATGGAACAATCAATAAGTCAATCATTTGATAAAAATTTTCTGGCTTACCAACTCTACCAATAAACTGTATCTTTTCATTACCTTTTGCTCTTTTTATCATATACTGCTTAAGAATACCATCACCAGCTAAAATTAACTCAATAGGCTCTTTAGATAAATACTTCATCGAATCAATTATTACATGGATTCCTTTAGGTGTATCAAACCTTCCTATATACCCAATTCTAAACATTTTTTTGCCTTCCAGCTTCTTACCTCCCGAACAAGAGATTGGTTTAATACCATTGTATATAACTTGTATTTTTTTTGAAGGTATAGAATGCCTAAGTTCCAACATTGTCTTGGTCGCATTTGAATTTGCCAAAACAAGCGAAGATTTCCACACAATAAAACGTAATATTAAACTATTTTTTTTTTGTATATTCCAAATAGTGCCACGCTCATGAACAATTAGAGAATTAGTTGGTATAAGAAGTAAAAACAAAGCAACTTTAAGACTTGATAAATTATTGTAAAAATGGACAATCCTATTAGGTAAAAACAAATCAATAGCCAAGTTTAAAAGATTTTTAATATTGGCAATATTATAAGTATTAAATGAAGCCTTATACTGCTCATCAACACTTCCAAGGGTATATACTTTATGTACAAAACTTCTGTCATTATTAACGTATTCCATATATTCAGAAAATGTTTTCTGAACACCTCCAATACCAGAAAGACCAATAAAATGCGATACCCTTATAGTCATAAATACTTAGGAATTAAATGAAGAAAATAAGTTTATCTCATAATTTATTCTATCACTCCAGCTACGAATAAACTTTTTCTTCTTATTGCCTATTGATATTGATAATAACTCCCTCTTGGAATTATCGTCAATAAGATCTATCAGGTCATTGGCAAGAAGCTCTGGATTGTTGATAGGAACCCTCACTACCGCTTCACCTAATAACTGATTTGTAACAATATCAATACCTTTTTCGTATTGGGCCTCTGAGATGATCATGCAATCATTTGAATTGACAGCCTCTAAATTTGCGTTACTTAGATTACCTAAATGATTCATAGAAACATATATATCAGCATACTTATGTAGAGCTAGAATTTGACTATGAGGCAAGCTATCAATAAAAGTTACACAATCTTCTATTTTTGCTTTTTTAATATAGCCCTCTAATCTTTCTTTTTCAGTACCGGTACCAACCACTAATACATGAATATTTTTTATACCTTTGTTAAAGACAATCTCAATAGCATTAATAAATTCAATACACCCTTTGTATGATTCAAGCTTTCCTACAAAAAGTATGGAAATTTTATTATCAATCAATTTCTTGATATTGTTATTTAAATCAGTGCTTTTATCAAAATTATCAACGCCATTTATAAGAATTTTTACATCAACATTTTTCTTAAATGCCCTGTCTGTCCAATTTTCCACTCCACTCCCATCTTGCGTACATACAACTAACTCAAATGGAGCCTTATACAACCATTTGTAAAATAAAGGAAATAGCCCATTACTATTAACCATTTTATACATATAACTATTAACACCCATAACCCGAAAAACGACTGAAACACTATTAAACAATCTAGCAACTATAGAGCCTACAATAATATTAGAATTATCGCAATATAAAATATCTGGTTTGCTGTTAATTACCCTAAAAAAAATGTAAAAAAATTGGTAGATTTCACGCAACACAATTCTTATCTTTCTTCCTAAAAATAACGGAAAGCGCATAACGCCAGAAACTATTACTACACTCTGGTTTATCTTATCCAGTCTGATTCTAACATTTGATTTAGAATCCCATGAAGAAAAATACCCCTCTCCATTATCTTTTACTGTAAATAAAAATTGTACATTACAGGTACGATCTAATGCCTCAATCATCTTATAGATTGTTGGTACTCCAGTTGGAGACCATTTCTTCGTTATAAAACTTTTTTCTAGACCAGAAAAAAGACGAGTTACAAAAATAATATTCACAATCTAATACAATTTTATATATTAATTACGCGCTGTAAATTACTTACATCTAATTCTGATATATGCTCACCAATAGGAAGGCTGAGAATTGATTCTCCACACTCCCATGCAAACAATTTTTCTTTGCTTTGGCCTAAGTACTTATATGCCTCGAGTTTTGGCAATGATATTGGATAATGTATAGATGTTTCAAAGCCATTTTTCAATAAATTTTTTTTAATCTCATCTCGATAATCAGATCTAACAACAAATAAATGATAAACTTGTTTTGCCCACTCTTTCCTTACAGGTAGTACAATATTTGAATTATTTGATAAATAATTCAAATATGTATTAGCTATTTTTATTCTATGATCAGTCCAATCGTCCAGATGTTTCAATTTCACACTTAAAACTGCAGCCTGTATGCCATCTAGACGTGAGTTTCTACCTTCAAATTCATGGTTATACTTTTCTAACCTCCCATGGTTTGAAATTTTTTTACATTTATTAAACAAATTTTCATCATTGGTAGTAATTGCACCAGCATCTCCATAAGCTCCTAGGTTCTTTCCTGGATAAAAACTAAAACAGCCAAGATCTCCAATAGATCCAACTTTTTTTCCTTTATATTCTGCACCATGCGCCTGGGCACAATCTTCTACAATCTTTAATTCGTATTTTTTTGCAATTTTTAGTATTGGATCCATATCACATGGATGACCATATAAATGAACAGCAATAATTGCCGATGTATCTTTTGTAATTCTGCTTTTTAAATCTTTTATATTTATTGTGTAATCATCACTATTGGCATCACAAAAAATAATTTTATGTCCATTTCTAGTTACAGCCTCAGCAGATGCAATAAAACTATTAGCTGGTACAATTATCTCACTTCTCTTAGGAAGATTTAGTGATTCAATAGCTATTTCTAAAGCATCTGTTCCATTTCCAACACCTATACAATATTTTGCACTATGATAATCTGCAAAATTTTCCTCAAAACGCTGAACATATCTCCCTCCAATAAATGAAGAGTTGTTTATTACATCGCCAATAGCAAAATCAATTTCACTTTTTATTGATAAATACTGCTTATGTAAATCTAAAAATTTAATAGTCATTTTTACGATTATAAGCTGCTGACTTCCCTAAAATTATGACCGATTCAGGCACATCCTTAGCTACAGTACTGCCAGCACCAATAAGACTACCACTACCTACAGTAACTCCTGGCAATATTGTTGAGTTCGCTCCAATTATTGCTTTTTCTTTTATATGTACGCCACTGATATTGTCTTTCGCATGTGGATGAGTTGGATACTTAACATTTGTCAAAACAACATTTGGCCCTATCCATGATTCTTTATCTAAGATAGAATACTCTGGTATAAAGGCTTGAGAATGAATACGTACACCATTGGCAATGCTAACATGATGTTCAATTACAGATAAAGTTCCTACACTAACATCGTTTCCAATTATATTTAATTCTCTAATATTGGCTTTATTTCCAGTTTGAAAATTTTCACCAATTTGATTACCAGCATAAATATAAGTACCCGCTCGAATTGTCGCATTATCACCAATAATGGTTTTTTCATTTTTCATGCCTTTAAATGATAAGCCAACAATGCAGTAGTCTTCAATAATGGTATTTTCACCAAGTTTTACGCCAGGGTGTATGATTGCGGTAGAAGCGACCTTAATAGTCATATTAATTTTTAAGACAAACCTAATTTACATTTCTTTGGCTTGAAACGTAGAAAAACCTCTTTTCCGGTTTCTATAGATTCATAAATAGCACTAATCAACTCAATACTCTTTCTGCCTTGCAAGCCATCAACTAAATTATGTCCATTATTTAAAACACAATCAACAACATGTTCATAATAAGCTTGATGACCAAATCCATAAACATTTGGAGGGTTGACTGAGTATTTCTCCAATACCTTGTCATCTCCATCCTTGCTCTCTTCAAACGCCCATGATTGCATTTCATTAACCGCAAAACCACCAATAACTACACTCCCATTTTCACCCAATATTGATATAGACCCCTCTAAATCTCTAGGTCTTGTTGCTGTTGTAGCCTCTATAATACCTAACGATCCGTTCTTAAATTTAAGTGTAACCACTGCGGTATCTTCTGCCTCAATATCCACTAAAGCTGTAGTAGCACGTGCAAACACTGATTCAACATCACCCATAATCCACTCTAACATATCAACATGATGACTAGCCTGATTAGTAAGTACACCGCCATCCATTGCCCAAGTGCCGCGCCAAGTGTCTTGATCATAATAAGATTGGTGACGAGCCCATCGTACACGAACAGTGCCTAAAACTAACTTACCAAATCGACCCGACTGATGTGCATCACGCAACTTTACCACTGGAACATTAAAACGATTTTGCTTAATAATAAAAAGTCTACAACCATTTCTATCGCACGCCTCAATCATTGCATCAGCATCATCTAAAGTTAACGCCATTGGCTTTTCCACCATAATATCTTTGCCATATTTAGAGAGACTAACGACATGATTAGCATGCAAACCACTAGGTGTTAGTACGGCAACTACATCTATATTTTCATTTTCCATCATTTCATCAAAATCTTTATATGATGGTACATTAAATCGTTCCCCTATAGCTTTAGCCTTACCATACCTAATATCACAAACAGAGACCAATCGTGCGCCATCTATTTGAGAAAGCCCCAATAGTTCAGAATGACGCCTTGCAATACGACCACATCCTACAAGAGCAAATCTTAACACTTGAAACCCCTTATATTTTTATGAAAAATAAAAAATTCTATAAAGTTACTTAAATGAGTTTGTTCTAAAAATTTTAAGAAAAATTTGTATTTTTTTAAGTCTAAATAAAACATGCGCTTTTTTTTCATCCCCTTATTAATTCTTTAAAATTAACACTAAAAAACAAGATAGATGATTATACATTCTATTTATGAATTATTAACATTATAGTTGAGAATACAAATATAAACTTTATACTGTTTATAGCCACTCTCAAACAGCTGATAACTCAGTACTATAAAAAATAAAACCACATGGTAATGAGAATGAATAACCATAATTGATAAAATATTCTATTGTTAGCACAACAGCATAAAAGGATTATAACCCTGTCTCTTTTATCTATATTTAAATAGATGCTACTGCAACCAATGTATCAGTTTCATCAATTTTTCTTAAACAATTTTCATATGCATTATGTAGCTCAGGACTATCAATCATTGATAAATTTGTTTCATGACCACCAGGTTTGGATTTAGATAACCAAGTTAAGGTGTTTGACAAAGGGAATCTTTGCACGCCCTGTATAATAACATTTGAGAATCCTGCCGCTTCAAGCATTAATCTAAGTGAATTTCGTGTATGTAACACTAGATGCTTTGACCATAATGTAAAATCTATAAATTGCTGATCAGCTAGACTTGATATAAGAAAATCATTAGCATGTGGAACTTCAATAACAACCTTTCCATTACTTTTTTGTAGAGAGTTTTTTACTGATTTTAACAACGACATAGGGTCGCTAATATGCTCTAGTGTGTGAAACATAAAAACCGTATCAAATGCTTTTGAATGCTTTTGAATGCTTTTGAATGATGTTATTTTATTAGAATTCAATAAATCTAAATAATTCTCCTGAATTTCAACACCGGAAACGCTTTTTGCATTTATCATTGCACTTTGCAAAAACAATCCAGAACCGCAACCCACATCACAAATATCCTTATTAACATAATACTTTTTGTATTCAAAGATTCTTCTTTCTACATCATCTATTTTCTTATAGTTTGCATGAATTTGAGGATCATCTAATGTTTTATAACTTCCTTTTTTATAATCTTCAGTCTGTTTATCATCATATTGGGTAATATATAACACACCAGATACCTTATCTCTAAAAACCTTACAGTCAGAATTATCGCGAGTTTTTGTTGAGAATATTTCAACAGTAGATTTTGATACAATCTTAAGAGATGTTAGTGTTTGTAGAATATTTTTCATAATGCAATTTATTTGTCATCAGTATAATGATTTAATTTTTGTATTAATTTGGCTGGATTGCCAGCAATAATACAATTACTACCAAATGATTTAGTTACTACACTTCCAGCACCAACCAAAACATTATCACCTAGTGTAACTCCAGGCAATATTATAGCACCGGCAGCAATCCAATTATTATTACCAATAACTGTCTTTTTGCCAATATGAACCCGCCTACATTTATTTGTTAGTATACTAAAATCTAGTCCAGCATCTAAGATCATTACACCAGTTGACAAAACAACATTATTACCAATAACTATTTTATAATCTCCTTGAATTACAACACCTTCATTAATAGAACAACCTGAGCCAATTTTTACATTTTTTTTATTAACAATCTTTATCTTTCCGTGAACCAAATTACTTATAGTGTTGAAATAAAAATATGATCTAAAAATTTTCATATAATATTTAAAATATCTATTCGCAATTGAATAAATATATGTAATACTAAAAATTTTTGTAGCTCTATTTACCACAGACATGACATATATGATATCTTCGTTTTGATGCTTTTCTTCGTATTTCTACATACAGTTCAGATTCCCATTTTTCTTTAAAACTTATATTCTTTATATTTCCAATCTTTACAGAATTGTTTAAATCATGGCAACACATTAATATTTCACCGTCACCTCTAACTACAGGGCTTTTTACTATTTCACATGGTTTTAATTGTTTTTTAAATTTAAGATCATTAGATTCACTTATATTGTCATATAAATTTATTTCTTTATCGTTTGGAAGCCAGTGTTTTAAATCCTCTTGATCCTTATCATCACTCCTTCTATGTAAATTTAAATTAATAGCTTTCTCAAAAAAATTATCAACACCTTTATTAATCCAATATTTCCTAGAATCTTCAACTTCATTTTCATTATACGAATTTACAAGATAAGTAACTGTAATTATTGGAAGACCAGTACCTATTTTCTTTTTTTCTTTTATTACAGTATTTATATTTTTTCTTACCTCTTCAAATTTAGCACCAACTCTATATTTCTCATAAGACTCTTTAGTATTACCATCAAATGAAAATTGCAGATAGTCAATACCATTACAAAGAGTTTCTAGTCTTTTTCCCTTAATTACTGTGCCATTACTTATTGTAAGAATATAATATGTATCTTTTACATAATTTACAATGTCGGAAAAATAAGGATGCAATAATGGCTCACCGGAATAAACCAAAGAAAGATCAGTAACATAGCCATCCAAGCTGTCAATAATACTTTTAAAAAACTCAAGATCAATATGTTTTTTATTAGTAAAATCAGACGCAATATCTGGTGGGACTGAGCACATAGGACATCTTATATTACACACCGATACTAAATCAATAACCACTGTTTTAGGCCTATTCAAAACCTTAGAAAGGGCCAGTTTAAACGGATATAACATGGCTTTTTTATAATGACCTCTCCTTATAGTGCGGTACATCCTATTAACAACTACATCAGTTAGAGTGTACTTGAAAAAACGATAAACATCGGCTATGAATGTATTTCTAAGTCTTTCCCTTGTGTTCATTTATTTTCACTTTATTTAATAATACGGAGTTCTGTTAAAAGTTGTTTTGAATACCTACCCAAAGGACTATTATACTCATTAATATTTTTTAAATGCTCACGGAATCCAAAGGGAATATAGTGGTTTTGATATCTTCCAAAGTATTTAAATATGTTATAAAACTTGACTTTTGCATTATGCCCAAATAACAATCCAACTATTTTTGCAATTGGGAAAATCATCATACCGCCACGTTGCCAATTCCATATAGAAGGGTTAAAATCTTTAAATATTCCATAAAGATTTTCTTGATTTAAATACTCTTTATAAAGATTCTGGTTAATTTTATACTTATAAGGAATCTTAGACCAAAAATTCATCATCTCAATATCCCATAATGGAAGATCCCAGTCAATATTATGGTAATCATATGATCTTTGTCCATTTATAACACACTTTGACTGTCTTTCTTCACACTCCCATCTTTCGTATAATTTTATAAGGTGCTCGCCCTTGTAAGAATGATTTTTACTTACACCTAACTCTTGTATTATCCTATCCAATATCATCTTTCTATATTTTTCTAAAAGAACTGCATTCAAACTATAGTGCTTACCTATGATTGCATTTAATATAATATCGACATTGTAATTTTTTTCAGGATCTATTTCTTTTAGGTGATACCCTGTAACATGTCCACCTGAAATAAAATCTCCTGATTGCCCATTTATTACCACTGTATTTTCAACATCTGATATATATCCATTTGATATTAAATTATCAATTGCAATTTCATCCACCATAAATGGTATAGATACTCCATTAAATGCAAATTTCCAATATTCCTTTCTATTATCAGACCAAAAAAAATTAAATACATTATTTTTATTATATGGAACAAAAATCCATGGAACATCTAACTGTTTAGCTATTCTTTTTGCCCATTTTGCATCATGATTACCAACAGGGCCATAAGAAAATGTTTTAATATTTTTACAACCTAACGACTTTAATTTACATAGAATAAGTCTAGAATCCATCCCACCAGACAATGGAATTAATACATCCTTTCCAATTATTTTTTCAATTAATCTATTAAAAATAGAGTTTACAATATTGGAGTGTTGTTTGATCAATTCACATCTATTTTGAGAGAAATTACTCTCACTATAATAAGAGTAATATTTATTTATTTCAAATACATTGTTGTTTTTATTGTATATAAGAACTTCACCTGGCTTAATCTGGAAAACATTTTTAAAAATTGTATTCTTTCCGCTTACAAAGTTTGACATTTGAAGTTCTGTAACAGAATTATCATCATATTTATAATCAAATATTTCCAACTCTTCCACCCTATTTGAAATATAGAGTTCATTATTTACTATAGAGTAAAACAATGGATAGCTCCTAACTCTATCTACATAAGCAATTGTATATTTTGGTGTCTCACAGATGCCACAAAACCCTACTTTTTTATCCAACAACTCGGAAATCAAATTTTTAACAACAATCTCATTAGTATCAATAATAAAATCCAAATTAATTGAACCACCAACACTGTAACAAGTATGGCCTTTATTATTCTTATTAATTTCCCATAAATATTGATTTGTAATTCTTGTTTCTACACTATCAATCTTCATAATAATATTCTAAAATCAGCCAAAAAAAAAGTGGTGGAATTTTTTACCAACAAGAAAATGGTATAATACTAACTAAAACCAATCATTAATTAGCATTTTTATTACACGAAAAAGCTGCACAATCCATCTGAATGTGATATTTTTTTATGCGTAGCAAAAAAATCATGATTTGTATCGCTAAAATTATGTGAATTATCTATAGTTTTATCCATAAACTTATCAAAACTTTCATTATTAGTAAAAATATAATCAGAAGATATTTTTCTCAACTTGTGTCTTTCTGCCAAATCACTTGCAGATAGGCCTATAGAGTTATCGAAAAAATAAGATGGTAAAAATTCTTCATGCATTTGCAAATCAACAACTGGAATATTAAGTCCAGAAAACTCTCTCATAAGCGTGCCTTCGCTGGCAAAAACTGACACTATGGACTTTGAAGATAGTATTGTGGGATGGATAGATGTAATAACATACCTATCTCTATTTTCTCTTCCTAACGAAATATCAAGTAATTCATTAATAAATTCAATATCTGAAAAAGTATGCAGTTTAATAAACAGTGGAAAAATATGCATATATTTTGACAACGCCTTCAATGCCCCGGCAAACTCATTAATTAAGTCACGATCAGAAGTGCGTGTAACTCTAGTTGCTATAAAAACAAGTATATTACTACTTTCAAAATCTCCATAAGGAGTTTCATTTTTGATATATTTGTCTGCATTTTTATATAAGAACTCAATCCAATACTTATTCTTACGTATATCTTTTAAAACTATTTTTTTTAATTTATTTGCCTTTGCATGTTTAAAATAAACCCACTCTTTATCATAACCAATTAATGTATTGGCATACAATAATGGAGGGTTTGAATGTATATCTATACTAGATTCAGATATTTCATCATAAGTCATTCTTCCTGCATAAAAAATATTCATATCGGAATGTATAAATCTTGCTTCACTTATATAAGATTCCCTTTCCACAAAGATAACATTACTTCTTTTAAATAAAAACCTAATCCAAGCTAAAGGCTTTAAGTGCAAATGTCCAGAGTGCATGATATAGTTATCTCTAACAGTAACTTTAAATATAACTTTTATAAAATACAAAATAAAGGATAATTTAGATATATACTTTGATTTGTATTTGCTTGTCGACACAAGATCTATTTTTCCAATGTAGTTTATTGCATCTATCAATACCACATTATCTTTCATTATATATTTGTAGGTTGAACTATCTAAAGATATAAAATTAAATGTACATCCGCATTTGCCGTGCATTTCCATGCACAATGGTAAAATTGAATCAATTCCAATAATTTTATTTCTTAATATAACATGCACTATTTTTTTGTTAAAATTTAACATATCAGAACAAACTATAATAATTTTGTTTGTAACTTAATATCTTGTGCATACTTATCAGAAAGAAAATCATCGTTTTCAGTACCCTCATCCCATACATTGCATTCTTGACATATGGATATATCACTTTTTTTATTGCCAAGATGTAACTTCCTATATCTGTTTAATAAAGATGATCTCCATATATCCTCTATAGATGAATTTGTAATATCTCCCAAAGGGTATCTATTGTTATAATCAATGTTGCATAATGGAACTCTGCCATCGCCAAATATAACAAATAATGACCAAAGAGATACACATGGAAGATTAGGCTCATATGTTGACTTTACTGGACTGAATCCGTCTAATTGACCACCCCAATTGAATATATTGTGATAGTAGATCCTATCATTTTTATTAAGGTATTTTGACCAATACTGCTCATAATAAGGCCACTCATCTATATTTGATTTTTGCCTAATCATTCTCATCCATATCCTGGTATTTGGACTAATTCTATCTCGAAGCTCAATAAACCTCTTGGCATTTTCTATAACCTCATCAAAATCAAGTCTTACCCTTATGGACTCAAATATGTTTTTATCAAGGCTATCGATTGACATAATGACAAGATCAATACCACTTTCAAGCAAATCTATAGATCTTTTTTCATTAAGTAACGAAACATTAGTTGCTATTGACACTTGCTTTATTCCATTATCTTTCAATAATTGAACTCTTTTAGGTAATTTTTTATCAAGCAAGGGCTCTCCATCCCTGTACAAACTTACTCTCTGGATTATATCTGAATGCTCGCGCAGTTCGTCTACTATCTTATTAAACAAACTATCTTTCATTGTCGGGGTTTTTCTCTGCCAGTCATCGATAGTGCACATAGGGCAACGCGCATTGCATGCATTAACTGTCTCTATCTCAAAAAACCTTGGAAACCTTAATAAATCATTAATTTTTGAGTCTTTATCGATTCTTCCTAAAAGATATTTTTCCAATTTATTGCCAACCACTAGCTCTATTCCTGAATTTTTTTATTAATGACAAGATATTTTATACCTATAAGTCTAAATGTACACGCCTTATATTAAAGACAATAGATTGTTCATATATTGGGGGGCATTATCATTATTCCCCCCATCTGGGGCCCA
>Ga0209151_1001649_pt1 | contig 13195 bp, 14 predicted proteins | sample SaaInlV_DNA_165m_FD_184688 | JGI IMG/M metagenome (GOLD analysis project Ga0209151, IMG submission 184688) | Marine microbial communities from expanding oxygen minimum zones in the Saanich Inlet - SI075_LV_DNA_165m (SPAdes) (version 2) | ecosystem: Environmental > Aquatic > Marine > Unclassified...
GTTGATGCTTCTTTGCAAATGGGTACAGGTCATGTTATGCGTTGCCTGACTTTAGCACAAGTGCTAAAAGACAATGGCGCTAAAGTTGAATTTATTTGTCGAAAACACGAAGGAAGCTTAATAAACAAAATTCGATCGAATGAGTTTGTTGTTCATGAGTTAAAGGTGTTTGAAGAGGCTGAAGTTGATAATAAATTAGCACATTCTCACTGGCTAGGAGCAACCCAGCAACAAGATGCTGATGATTGTATCAATATACTCAAAGCAGAAAAACCTGATTGGTTAATTGTTGATCATTACGCCTTAGATGAGCAGTGGCAAAAGAGGCTTAAACCTTGTTATGAAAAATTAATGGTGATTGATGATTTGGCAGATAGGCAATTTGATTGCGATATTTTACTTGACCAAACATTTGGCCGACAGAAAGAAGACTATTCTGCATTGACTCCAGAAGGCTGTAAGTTACTATTGGGATCACAGTACGCATTACTTAGGCCTGAATTTGCTAAATGGAGAGCGTATAGTTTGGAGCGCCGCAGTAAGCCAGAGTTTAAACAATTACTTGTTAATATGGGTGGAATGGATGTTGATAATGTTACTGAGAAGATTCTAGGTGAGTTAAAAATATGCAACTTACCAAACGATATTAAGATTACTGTTGTAATGGGAGGTTCTGCACCTCATCTTGAGAGTGTTAAATCCAAGGCTATTACACTACCTTACAAGACAGAGGTTAAAGTTGATGTGGGCAATATGGCTGAAATTATGTCAAATTCTGATGTTGCTATAGGGGCATCTGGATCCACCACTTGGGAAAGGTGTTGTCTTGGCCTGCCAACAATCCAAGTAATAACAGCAAACAACCAAAGTGTGTTGGCAAAATCTCTTGATAAAGCAGGTGTTATTGAGTTAATAAAACAAAATAATGATCTTGACGGATGTTTGGGTAGATTGAATAATAAAAAGTATTATATGAATATTGTATATAAAGCAATGAATATAACCGATGGAATTGGTTGTAATAAAGTGTTCAAATTTTTGACAGGTAAAGGAGATGGGGTATGAGTGACGTTAAGTTAGTGTTAGTATCTCAGCTTGGAGTAAATGATGAAAAGGCTGACCTTGTTAGCTGGGAAGTTTCCGAAGGGAGTAGCATTGAAAAAGGCGATGTTTTATGTATTTTAGAGACTACTAAGGCGGCTTATGATGTTGAATCAGATTATAGTGGATTTATTGCATTTTTATCAGATGAGGATGACAAGGTTTTGGTTAATAATCCTATAGCAATTATTGCCTCATCATATGAACAGGCTGTTTATGAAAGAGATATTATAAGGAATAAAGCAATACAAGAAAAAATGGAGAGTGATACAAGCGCAACAAAAAAAGCAGAAAGTATTGCTAAAGAAAACAAGGTTAGTTTAAAAGATATAACCCCATCAACTGGGTCAATAATTAGAGAGTCAGATGTTTTAGAATACATACAAGCCAACAGTGTTACAAATAAAAAAGTGTCAATAAATTTTGAAACTAATAAGATTCCAGTCGCTGTATATGGTGCTGGGCTTGGAGGGGTTACCATAAGGGAAACATTGTCAATGGGTGATGTATATAAAGTAGTTTGCTATATAGATGATAATAAAAAACTACAATCGGAGTTGGATGGGGTGCCTGTATATAGCGGTAATTCTATGGAGAAAATTCTAAACATGGGCGTCAAACATGCAATTACAGGAGTGTCAAATGGTATTCTTCGAACAAAAATTGCTAAAAAAATTGTTGATATAGGCTTTGAACTTGTAAATGCTATACACCCCAGCTCTTATATATCCCCATCCGCAAAAATTGGAGTGAACAATCATATCAAAGCAGGATCTTTGATAGATACAAATACTATTATTGGCAATAATTGTATTATTGATAATGGTGTAATCATTGCTCATGACAATCTTATCGAAGATGGATGTCATATTGCACCAGGTGCAGTATTTGGCAGTAAAATACATCTTGGTAAAAATACCGTTATTGGCATTGGTGCAAGCATTTCAACCAATATAAAGATAGGTCAAAAGTGTATTATTTCAGTCGGGGCAGCTATTACACAAAATATTGATAATTTCTCAGTTGTGGACGGCGTTCCTGGAAGGGTTATTGGAAAAACAAAGGGGTAGTGACAATATGGAGCTAGAATTATATTTAAAATTGTATGAAGATGCTTATACGATTAGACGGTTTGAAACACGTTTACTTGAACTTTTTTCTACGGGAAAATTATTTGGTACAACGCATACTTATGTTGGTCAAGAGGCAACAGCAGTATCAGTCATATCTAATTTAAGAGATTCAGATACGGTTTTTAGTAATCATCGGTGTCATGGACATTATCTAGCCAAAGAAGATGATCCGTTCGGCCTATTGGCGGAGGTAATGGGCAGAGAGGGGGCTACTTGCGATGGAAGAGGTGGAAGTCAACACTTGTGTAAAAATAAATTTTACTCTAATGGAATACAGGGTGGATTCTTACCAAATGCCCTTGGCGTAGCTTTTGCTGAAAAACATTTTGAAAATAACAATATAGTGGTTGCATTCATAGGTGACGGAACAATGGGAGAAGGGACGGTTTATGAAACATTAAATTTGGCTTCGCTATGGAAGGTTCCTCTGTTAATAGTTATTGAAAATAATCAGTATGCGCAAACTACCCCTATTCGTGATAACCTTGCTGGATCATTATTAAAAAGAGTCCAGGCTTTTGATGTTAGTGTAGGTGAAATTGAGAGTAATGATATATCTGAGCTTCACCCTAGATTTAATAGATTGATTAACTCAGTAAGGAATGAGTGTCGACCACATGTGGAAATAGTTAATTGTTATAGATATAATGCGCATAGTAAAGGGGATGATTTTAGAGATCAAAATGAAATAGATTTGTGGAGAAAAAAAGACCCATTGAACTATTTTGACAGCCATATTACAAAAAATGGCAGAGACAATATTAAAGATAGAGTAAATGAAAGGCTATCCAAAATTGAAGCTCAAGTTGAAAAACTACCTTTTTCAAAATTAAAGTAGAGATAATAATGACATATTTAGAATCAATAAATAATTCTTTACATGAAATGATGAGTGTAAACCCCAATATTGTAATGATTGGTGAAGATCTTAAAGATCCTTATGGTGGCGCATTTAAAGTTAGTAAGGGGCTGTCTACAAAGTATCCAAATCAAATTATATCTACACCAATTAGTGAGCAAGCTATTGTTGGATCAGCAATTGGCATGGCTATGTGCAATATGAGACCTATCGTAGAGATAATGTTCGGTGATTTTCTAACTCTCTGTGTAGATCAGATTGTGAATCACGCAGCAAAATATAATTGGATGTATAACGGACAAATTAGCGTACCATTAGTGATTCGAACTCCAATGGGAGGAGGGCGCGGATATGGCCCTACTCATAGTCAGTCGCTTGAGTCTATGTTTCTATCTGTATCAGGAATAAGTATAATTTCCCCGTCTATTTTTCATGACCCGGGTGCAATGTTAGCAAAATGTGTAACTAAAGACGATAATCCGTGCCTATTTATTGAGAATAAGGCTAGTTATCCGAAAGATTTAGTAATCGGAAATGAGTATAAGGATTTTTACATTCAGAGAATTAAAAATGAAATTTTTGAAGATGTGTATCTAAGCTTATATCCCGATGACAAGAGCGACATTCTTATTATTACTTATGGTGGAATGTCTGAAATGGCAGTGGAAAGTGCAAGGAAAATTTTTCTAGATGAAGAGGTGTCGGTGGACGTGTTAATAATGGCATCAATAAAACCTTTGAATATTGACTTAATTATAGATAGAGCAAGAACAGTGGGCCGAGTTCTTGTATTGGAAGAAGGGAATCAAATAGGTGGCTGGGGGGCGGAGGTTTCTAGTGTAATTCATGAAAAAGCGTTTGACACGCTTGATCTTCCAGTGCAAAGATTGGGGGCTTTAGACTGCCCTATTCCTTCGTGTATGCCAATGGAATCAGAAGTACTTCCCACAGTAAAAAAGATTTGTAAAGTTATAAAAAAATCTTTAATTAATTAACAGTATGATTATTAACAATAGAGAGATAAATCCTGTAAATCCACCATATATAATTGCTGAAATGTCAGCTAATCATAATGGCAATATTAACAACGCCTATAAGATTATTGATATGGCTAAAACTGCAGGGGCAGATGCAGTTAAGCTGCAAACTTACAAGCCAGACACAATTACAATGGATATGCGGACACCTGAATTTATGATTGAAGGTGGACTATGGGATGGACAAAGTTTACATGAGTTGTACGAGGGTGCGTATATGCCATGGGAGTGGCACGAGCCTTTGTTTGATTATGCAAAAAAAATCGGAATTACAATATTTAGCTCTCCATTTGATAATACTGCCGTTGATCTATTAGAAGACTTAAATACACCAGCTTATAAAATTGCTTCTTTTGAAGCGGTAGATCTTCCTTTAATCAAATATACCGCCCAAACTGGAAAGCCAATGATTATCTCAACAGGCATGGCAGATGCGCAGGAGATTCAGGAGGCAATTGAAGCTGCACGAGAAGGCGGGTGTAAAGAGTTGGCAATACTACATTGTGTAAGCGGATATCCCGCACCAGCTGGTGATTACAATTTAAGGACACTTGTGGATATGCAGCAAAATTTTGGCTTAGTAACCGGCTTGTCAGATCATACAATTGACAACACAACAGCAATTACTAGTGTTGCGCTAGGCGCTTCAATTATTGAAAAGCATGTAACCCTTGATCGCAATGGTGGCGGACCTGATGACTCTTTTTCATTAGAATCAAAGGAATTAAAAGAACTGTGCACAGGTGTTAGGATCGCATGGGAATCACTTGGCAGGATTAATTATGGAAGGAAATCGAGTGAACAAAGTAATGTAAAGTTTCGGCGTTCATTGTATTTTGTTAAAGACATCAAAGAAGGCGAAGTGATTACTAAAGAGAATGTTAAAAGTATAAGGCCAGGATACGGGCTGGCACCAAAATATATGGAAAAAATTTTAGGCAAGAAGACAACTTCATCTGTTAAGTGCGGGACTCCTGTGGTAGAAGGTATATATGAAATTTGATGTTTTAATTGTCGGGCTAGGGCAGATAGGCATGGGGTACGATCTTGATTTAGAACATGACGAGTATGTTTATTCACATGCAGCAGCATTTAGTCAGCACAAAGATTTTAATATTGTTGGCGGTGTTGATATGAATGCTAAGCTTGGAAAGATGTTCGAAGAGAGGTATGATAGTGAATTTTATATCAATATACAAGAATCATTACAAAAACATCATCCTGATGTTATTGTAATTTCAACATCAACCCAGTCTCACAATCAAATTTTAAAAGATATTATTAAATATTCAAAACCAAAGGTAATCCTATGTGAAAAGCCTTTGTCATATAGTGTTGAAGAGACATATTCAATGCAGAAACTCTGCAAAGATAGCAATATTAAATTATTTGTAAACTATATGAGAATTTCTCTACCAAATTCAATTGAAATTAAAAATAAAATTGATAATGGTGAGTATGCTGGTTCATTGAAAGGGGTGGTATGGTATTCTAAGGGGTTGATTCATAATGGCACCCATTTTGTGAGTTTATTAGAATATTGGTTAGGCCCAATCAAAGAAAATCGCTGTATTAGCAAAGGTCGCTTACTTGACAATCAGGATATTGAGCCAGATTTCACCTTATCCTTCGAAAGAGGTAGGGTTATATTTCTCTCTACAAAGGAAGAGAACTTCTCTAATTATGCAATTGAATTGATGTTTGAGAATGGTCGTTTGAGATATGAACGAGGAGGTAGAGATATATATTGGACATCTGTACAGATAGATGAAAACTTGTCGACATATAAGTTTTTGTCAAACAGTGACGGGAGTTACAATACGAATAGTATGAGTAAATATCAATTACATGTTGTTAATGAGTTATGGAATATGTTGAATCAAGAAAATTATGAATTGTGTACTAGTGATATGGCAATATCAACACTTGAATCTGTTAGTGAAATTATTGAGGAGTGTAAATGAGTAAAACAATTTTAGCAATTAACGGGGGGGAAAAGATAATAAAAAATCCCCTGCCAGTTTATAATTCTATTGGAATAGAAGAGGTTAAAGCTGTTGAAGAGGTTGTTAAAAGTGGTGTATTATCTCAGTATTTAGGCAGTTGGCATGATGACTTTTATGGCGGACCTAAAGTTCAAGAGTTTGAGCGAGAATGCGAAAGATACTTTGGTGTTAAGCATGCGATTACTGTCAATTCATGGACATCAGGGTTGATTGCTGCGGTTGGTGCGATTGGTGTTAACCCAGGAGATGAAATTATTGTTACGCCATGGACCATGTGCGCAAGTGCAACGGCAATTTTGCATTGGAATGCTATCCCTGTTTTTGCTGATATAGAGTCTGAGACATTTTGTATGGATATTGCTTCTGTTGAAGCTAACATCACTCCTAAAACAAAGGCAATCATGGCAGTAGATATTTTTGGACATTCTGTTGATATGGATGCATTAATGTCACTAGCTAAAAGGCATAATCTTAAAGTTATTTCAGATACTGCACAAGCGCCAGGTGCTTTTTATCATGAAAAATACGCCGGCACGTTGGCAGATATTGGTGGCTATAGTCTTAATTACCATAAACATATTCATACAGGTGAGGGTGGCATTCTTGTAACTAATGATGACGAATTAGCTGAACGCATGCAACTGATTAGAAACCATGCAGAGGCTGTGGTAGAGGCTAAAGGAGTTGTAAATCTGAACAATATGATAGGATATAACTTTCGTTTAGGTGAAATTGAATGTGCAATTGGAATTGAGCAGTTAAAGAAGCTAGGAAGGTTAGTTGAAACTAGGCAGAAAATCGCAGATCGATTAACTGACGGATTGCAAGGATTATCAGGATTGCGCTTGCCAATAGTCAGGAAAGATTGTACACATGTTTATTATGTTTTTCCATTGATTGTTGATGTGGACAAGTTAGGGGTGTCTAGGGGCTTAATTATTAGCGCGTTAAGAGCTGAGGGTGTGTCAGGGTTGTCAGAAGGGTATGTAAATACACATCTATTGCCAATGTATCAAAAGAAAATTGCATATGGATCTAATGGCTTTCCTTGGACTTTAAAAGAGGCGCGACATGATGTTGACTATGCGAAAGGAATCTGTCCAGTCGCAGAAACATTACATGAAAAAACGTTCATTGGATTTCAAATGTGCGTACATGAGTTATCATATGACGATATTGATTTAGTCATAAACGCATTTAAAAAAGTCTGGGAAAATCTTAGTGACCTTTCTTGATTGATTGTTTAAAAATGAATAATTCTTTAAAAAATTTGGAAATTGTTGGGGGCGCCATGCGTTTAAGGCCATTTTTAAAATCAGATATTTCGAATACTTATGTCTCATGGCTTAATGATTTGGAAGTGGTTAAGTATAGCAATCAACGTTTTTTAAATCATACAATTGAATCATGTTATGACTATTTAAAAAGCTTTTCAGATACAGAAAATATATATATGGCTGTTGAAGACAAGGCGACCAAAGAGTTGTATGGATCAATAACTGCATATATACAAATTAATCATGGTACTGCAGATATTGGATTAATGATTGGAAATCAAGAAACCTGGGGAAAGGGTTTTGGCTTAGAGGCCTGGACACTAATGATGGATTTTTTGTTAACACAGCGCAATATAAGAAAAGTTACAGGTGGCACTCTTAAAGTTAACACTGGAATGATTCGTATAATGCAAAAAAGCATGATGATTCATGAGGCCACAAGAAAGAGTCAGGAGTTGTTTAATAATAAACCAGTAGACATATTCTATTTTTGTAAGTTCTCTAATGAAAAATAATCGGACAATAGTAGGCGTAGCTTGTCATGATGCTGGAGGCGCTGAGATTGTATCTAGTTATATAATTCAAAATAATATCGTGGCTAAGTATTGCTTAGAAGGTCCGGCTATCAATGTATTTGAACGTAGACTTGGAAATATTGAAAATAATTCGTTATCCGATATGGTTGGCGATGTTAGTTGGGTCTTGTGTGGGACAAGTTGGCAATCAAATTTAGAGTGGAATGTAATCCAGGAGGCCAAGAAACAAGGTAAAAAAGTCGTTTCATTTTTAGAGCATTGGGTCAATTATTCAGAAAGATTTAATCGTAATGGTATAACGTTATTACCTGACGAGATTTGGGTTGGAGATATTTATGCTAAAAAAATTGCTGAAAAGTCTTTTGCAGGATTAAAAATAAAATTAATAGACAATCCATATTTATCCGTAATAAGAGAGTCGTTAAGTAAATTTAAATCGAGAAAGGGGTTAACAAAAAAGCATATCGCTCTTTATCTTTGTGAAAATACATCAGAGCACATGCTTTTGCGACATGGGGATGCAAATTATCTGGGTTATACTGAACATGACTCATTGCATTTTTTTTTAGACAATATAGATATCGTAGATCAGGATATTGACACAGTGGTTATAAGACCTCATCCATCAGAGAATAACTTTCAAGGGAAATATGATTGGATTAAAGAGCATCCAGCTAAAATGATACGTAAAATTCATTTTAGTAAAGAAAAAAATCTCATGCAAGATATTGCAAATTGCGACATTATTGTAGGTGCAGAGACTATGGCTATGATTGTGGGGTTAGTTTCTGGGAAAAGAGTTATTTCATCTATTCCTGAAGAAGGGAGAAAATGTGTATTACCATTTTCTGAAATAGAGCACATGTCGGAGATAAAAAGTTTAAATGAATAAAAATATTTTTTTAGAGATAATGCTTGAGTTGTTGTGGTGAAAATGAAATTTTGCAAAAAATGTTTAACTACAAATCTCAGGCCTAACTCCTCTTTTAACGATTCCTATATATGTATTGCCTGTCAGCATAGTATTAATACAAGTGGAAAGTCTTTTCTTTCAAATCTTGACACGCTTAAGTTGATGATACAAAAGAATAGGTCGAGAAGAAAGAAGCACTCTAAATATGACTGCGTTGTAGGGGTGAGCGGAGGAAAAGACAGCACTAGACAAGCGCAATGGGTAAGAGACAGGCTCGGGTTAACTCCTTTGTTAATATGTTGTGGATACCCTCCATTACAAATGACTAATATTGGAGCGAATAATTTATCAAATCTAATTTCTATGGGTTTTGATCTTGAGGTGTTCACTCCAGCACCGCAATCATCTGAAAAATTATCTCTATCATCATTCAAAAAATTTGGCAACATAGTTAAATCAACAGAGCTAGCTTTATTTTCCATGGTTCCAAAAATTGCTATAGAGAGAAAAATACCATTAATTTTTTGGGGTGAAAATCCTGCGCTCCAAGTGGGTGATGCTAATGCGGCAGGATCAAATTATTTTGATGGAAATAATTTACGAAATTTAAATACCATAGTGGATGGCGGAACTGATTGGATTTTAGAAGATGTTGATTTGTATAAGGCACAAGCTTACCTTTATCCTGACAAAGAATCTTTTGAGAAAGCGGGGTTAGATATTGTATATCTTGGCCCTGCTTGGGATGATTGGAGTAATGACAATAATGCAATATATGCAAGTTTATCCGGGTTAAGTGTTAGGCCAGATGATATTAATATTACTGGAGACATAAGCAGTGCATCGATGTTAGATGAGGAATTTAGCAATATAAATTTGATGATTAAGTATTTCAAGTTTGGCTTTGGACGCGCAACAGATATTTGCAATGAGCGAATTAGAAATAATGTATTAACAAGAGAAGATGCTATTGATTTGATTAACCGATATGATGGGATTTGTGATGATTCAATTATTTTAAAATATTGCAATTATGTGAATATTAGTGTTGATGATTTTTGGGATATTGTGAACAGATATGTCAATGCTGATATTTTTTATATTGAAAAAAGAGCTAGGCCTAGAAAGAAATTCACTGTAGGAGTTGATTTTAATGGTTAATATAATTGATGTTGGCTTGGGAAATATTAGATCGATAGAGCATTGGCTAGATAGATCCAATTTGCTTTATAGAAGAGTGAATCAAGTGCAACATTTTACTAACGATGTAATAATAATACCTGGTGTTGCTTCGGCTGGTGCATATATGCATAAGCTTAGAGAGTCTGGATTAGATAAAGAAATTGTTAAGCGCTCAAAATATGGTCAAAAGTTAATTGGAATATGTCTTGGATTTCAGATTTTGACAGACTATTCAGAAGAGGATGGTGGTACAGAGTGCTTAGGGATTATAAAAGGCTATACTAAGTATATAGATAGTCGTAATACCCATAATGGATGGAGTTCATTTCATCTTGATACTAGAAAGATGAGTAAGAATTCTTTCGTTACAAAAAAACAAAAAAAATAGCATCTGGAAGGGTGTATTTTAATCATGAATTACAAGTGGAGCTTAATTGCAAAACATATACAAGAAAAGTAGACAATAACATTACATCATTTGCTATTCAAGATAATATTTTTGGATTTCAGTTTCATCCAGAAAAGAGTCAAAATACTGGGCAAGAATTACTGGAATTAATTATATGAGTTTTAGAATTGGAGCTACAGTATTGATTGATTACAATGGTAATGCGATCCAGAGTTATGGCTTTAAGTCAAAAAGATTTCTAGGAAATTTACAAAAAGTGCTAAATTTTTTAGATGCTTATGAAGTGGATGAGATTCATGCAATAGTGCCATTTAAAGGGAAGGGGAGTAGCAATTCATCTGAAGTGTTTTTAAATTTATCCAATATTTCAATATCAACACCACTCGGAATTGGTGGCGGTATTACCGAAGAAAATATAGAGGAAATTACAAAAGATCCTTTTTTTGAAAGGTGTATTTTTAATAGTGCAATATTTAGCAATCCCAACCTTTTACAAAAAACTAGGTCCATTATGGGGCATCAGGCTATGATTGCCTCAATACCATTTTTTATAAAAGACAATACCTTAATGGTTTACAATTCTGAGAGTGATTCTTGGGTTAAAGCAGATAATGCATTATGGAAAAAACTTAAGGATAATTTTAACGAGGTGCTATTGCTTGATGCTAATGCTGAAGGCAGTAAAAAAGGCTTTGACTTTGAAGTGTTCAAATATACGGAGTTCCCAGTTAACAGGGTAATAGCTTCTGGCGGATTGACAAAAAATGATATAAATAAGGCGAAAAAAATGGGTTTAGCTGGTGTATCTATTGATAACTTTACTCTCCATTCAGAGTATTCAATTGCAGGAGTGAGATGAACAAAATGACCCAATGCTCTCTATGTTTGGATGACATTAAACACCCTATGGGGCAAATCTTTAATGAATCAGGAGTGTGCACAGGCTGTACGACTCATAAAGAGAAAGATTTGATAAACTGGGATAAAAAATGGCTTAAACTTGAAAAAAAGTGTGCAAAAATACTAAAAAATAACAGTATTAATGCTTATGACTGTATTATTCCGCTTAATGCAGATGCTGAGGATTACTATGTTGTTGAATTGGCTTTGAAGTTGAATTTGAGACCATTATTGCTATACGTAAATAGTTACTTTGGTACAGACTTAAGTTGGAAAAACTTACACACTTTAGAAACGAATTTTGATCTTGATTTAATAACTTTCAATCCTAATATTAATACTTACAAAGAGGCAGTAAGAACATCTCTAAGAAAGTTTAATTCTATTTATTGGCCGTATCAAGCTCTTAAGACGGCCTACCCAGTTAGATTGGCTTTAGATATGAAAATCCCTTTGATATTGTGGGGTGGGCTACAGGCTACTGAGCAGGTCGGCAAGTTCTCCCATAATGACGAGGCTGAGATGTCTGGATGGGGTAGGAGTCAGCATGACTTATTTTCTGTAGATAGTGTTGATTTTTTCGGCACAGGTGCTCAAATATCAGATTCTGAACAATTTCATTATGGTTATTCGGACTTAAAGCAAGCTAATAAGGTTACAGGTTTATATCTTAGTAATTATGTTAGATGGGATCCATGGAAGCAAAATCACAGTATTTTAAAATATGGTTTCACTCCAGAAAAGTCGCAATATACATTTGACCAATTTGAGAGATCCGGCTCAAGTGTTTTTTATAAAATTCATGATATTTTAAGATATGAGAAGCATGGGTATATAAAAGTAAAAGATCAGTTGAGCAGGGAAATTCGACACGGTAGGATTTTAAGCGACAAAGCGGCAAAGCTCTACGCTGAATATTTGAATCAAGATAGAGATATTAAGCCCTTCTTTGATTGGCTTGGTGTTACTGATTCTGGATTCGAATTATTCATTAAAGAGAGGCTGGCACATGCTCAAACTAAAATTTCAAATAAAAATAATGTAAAAATAAATAGCAAAGACTCATTTAATTTTGATTTTATACATGATAATGAGCTTCCTATAACTAAGAGTTTTTTGATTTATTACAAAGGAATTTCATAATTATAATTATTTTCAGATAGTCGTTTATATTTTAGTAAAGGGACTAGTATTTTAAATAAAAGGAGAATAAAGTGTTTAAAGAAAATGATATAAGGCCACTGGATCTGCAATCAGAGCAAGCTAAGCATATAAAGGCAGATATAGATTACTTATTAAAAGAAAAAGAGAAATTTGTTGATATAGACTGCCCGACCTGTTCAAATAATAATAAAAGCATTAAATTTGAAAAAAACGGCTTTAAATATATTGAGTGCACAGAATGCAATATGCTATATGTTTCTCCTAGACCTACTTTTGATATATTGAAGGATTTTTATGCTAATTCCGTTAACTATAAATTTTTTAATGACTATATTTTTCCTTCTTCTATAGAAGTAAGGAGGGAAAAAATTTTCAAACCAAGGGTAGAGAAAGTAATTAAATTGTGTCAGGAAAATAATATTAAAACAGATGATCTATTAGAAATAGGTGCAGGTTATGGTTTGTTTTTGGAGGAAATGACAAAAACAGGCGCGTTTAATAATATAAGCTGGTCTTGAAGCATCAGAATCTTTGCATGAACGTTCAAAAAAGTTTATCACCCCAAAACCTCTGACAACTTTTTAAAATTTCTTATATAGAACATCCTAAGAAGCCTTCTTCTTATTCTGGTTCAATTTTATACTTTCTTGGTACACGTCCATTGGTTTTTTATAGTCT
>Ga0209151_1001720_pt1 | contig 12840 bp, 9 predicted proteins | sample SaaInlV_DNA_165m_FD_184688 | JGI IMG/M metagenome (GOLD analysis project Ga0209151, IMG submission 184688) | Marine microbial communities from expanding oxygen minimum zones in the Saanich Inlet - SI075_LV_DNA_165m (SPAdes) (version 2) | ecosystem: Environmental > Aquatic > Marine > Unclassified ...
TAATGATTTTAAAGATTATACAGTTATTTATCATTAAAAAAATTGAAAATTTATTTATGTATTAAAATTAAATAATAAAAATGGAAAATAATTACTGGACGGTAGAAGAATGGTTAATATTTAAACCAGGTTTTAATGAAGAATTAAAAAAATATTATGATGTAATTAATAAATATAAAAAGATTACATTTAGTAATTATAATGACCCTTTAATAGCTATTAAAACAAATAATCAATATACATCAGATTATAAAAATAATTATACACAAAGCAAATTTAATAAAAAAATAGATTTATTAAACAACATTAATTTAACACATTTAACTTTTGGAAATAAATTTAATCAAGAAATAGATTTATTAAACAACATTAATTTAACACATTTAACTTTTGGAAATAAATTTAATCAAAAAATAGATTTATCAAATAATATTCATTTAACACATTTAACTTTTGGATGGAAATTTAATCAAGAAATAGATTTATCAAATAATATAAATTTAACACATTTAACTTTTGGAGGAAATTTTAATCAAGAAATAGATTTATCAAATAATATTCATTTAACACATTTAACTTTTAAATGGGATTTCAATCAAGAAATAGATTTATCAAATAATATTAATTTAACACATTTAACTTTTGAAGATGCTTTTAATCAAGAAATAGATTTATCAAATAATATTAATTTAACACATTTAACTTTTAAGTTTTGTTTTAATAAAGAAATAGATTTATCAAATAATATTAATTTAACACATTTAACTTTTGGTAATAATTTTAATCAAAAAATAATTATTCCTTTAAATGTTAAAAGTTTAACTATGTATTATTGTGATAATCAATATATAATAGATAATTTACATAATAATATTGAAGAATTAAAAATATATAAAACTAATTTAAATTTAGATAATTTACCTAATAGTATTAAAAAAATATATATTTATAATTATAAAAAAGAAATAAATAATCTTCCAAATTCAATAGAATATTTAGAATTAAAAAATTATAAATTAAAAATAAAAAAATTTCCTAAAAAACTTAAAACTATTAAGTGTAATAAAAAATATGTTGATAATTTTAAAGATTATGATATTATAACACATTAAAAATTTTAATAATAAATTAAAAAAAGATATTAAAAATAAATATAATATAAAATATTTAGATTTTTTTTTACAACTAATAATATATCATTATTCATTACTATCAATAAATAATAAATTAAAAAAAGATAATTATAATTTTAATGTATTAAAAAATTAAATATAGTATATCAAATGAGCTTAAAATGTAGTATTGCTTATTCTAACTAATTTAACCTTTAACTTGACTTTCAAACAATTCCTTTAACTTTTTATGTAAAAATTTAACAACATATTCTTCAATATCTGTTTCACCGAGTTTATACCATTTTCCATTTACTTTCTTATTAAACATTTTTAATAATTTATATACTAATCTTCTACTTAACATTTTATCTTTAATAAATTTCATCTTTAATAAATCTTTATATGATGGTTGAATATCATCTTTATACTCTTTCATTGATTTAATAAATTCAACATCATCACCTTCAACTTTTAAATATCCTAATAAATCATACATATTATCTTGAATATATTTATCTAATAATTTATAATAATAATATTTAACAATTGTTTTAATAACCTTTTTATCATTTTCAAGAGATGGATATGAATATTTCAATTTAACATTTCTATTATTATATACAAGAGGATTATCATATAAAAATATTGAATTCTTTAAACAATCAGCATCAGTTGTATCTTTTTTAGTAACATTAAATAAATTCATAAGTTTATTAACTAAAGGGTCAGTAAAATATGTTCTGGGATATGATTTAAAATATAATCTTGGATAATTAATTGGTGGCATTGTATAAACAATAGTCATTATATAAATAATACTATAATTTATTTTAAACTATGTAAAATATAATTTAATGAATGATTATTATTCTTATGTTTATATTTCATTATAATATCTTTTAATTCTTTATTTTTTAATTTTTTATTATATATTTTTACATAACATTTTTTAACCATATTAATATATTCTTCATTTGGAAAACTGTCATCATTAATAAAAACATTAAAAGTAAAATCCAATATTCTATCCTGTGTAAGAATTGGTAAGTTATTATTATTTATATAATTAATCACATCTTTAAATGTTTCTATTCCATATATTTTATTTAAAAAAAATTTTCTATTATTAAATATCTTATAAGGATTTTCTTCATCTTCATTCATAATCTATTATAAAATATATATTATATTTATAATATAAATATAATGAATAATAATGATATTATAATTATTAATAATAAATTAAATACTTTAATTAATCAAAATTTTATTAAACTTAATAATGATGATAAACAATTAATAATTAAATATTTAAAACTAACTATAAATGAACTTTCTAAATATTATTATAATGAACATTTTATAGACCAACTTTTATTAAATAGATGTTTAGATATTATGAGTTTATTTATTCTATTATTCCCATATTATGAACTTAATGATAGTAATAAACTTAATGATTTAAATGAAATATTTAATAATTCAACAAATAACGCAAAAACTATTTTTAAATCAACATATTATATAGACCATTCACAAGTTAATAAAGAAGATTATTTTAAAAATTCATTAAATTTAATAAAACAAACTTTATATAAAATTAATGGTAAATTATTAGCAAATTGGATTAATATTTTTCCTTATACAAAAAAAAATTATAAAAATAGTAAGGAATTTGAAAATTTTAATAATCTCTTTAAACTTAATACTTTTAGTAAATTTAATTGTAAAATTGGATATGATACTATATATGGTGTTATTAAACAATTTCTATATGATGATATTAAAAAAATTAAATGGATGATTTATGATACATATGATAATAATATTATATTACCTAATATAGTTTGGTTATGTAATTATTTAGATATTTTAGATATAACTACTGTTGATTTAGATAATTTTAAACAATCTAAAAAATATAATAAAGTTTTAATTAAATGGGAAGAATTAGGTAATCAAAATAATATTCTTAAAATTAAATCATTGTTATTATTTTACTACAATTATAAAAAAGGAGAAATTAATAAAGTAAAAGAAATAGTTAAAAATTGTATTAAAAATAATTTTAATACTAAAGATTTTGATAAAGAAAATATTGATAAAGATTTTGGTGAATTCTTTGAAACAAATGAAGATAAACAAATACATTGTTTAAAATTATTATTTAACGATAAGAATATTAATTTTGACAATATATATAATTATATATTTGAATGTATTCAACAGTTTAAATATACTTGGTATGGAAATATTTGTATGAATGATTATTTTTATAATAAAGAAGAACATATAAATATTGAAACCACACAAAATTATTTAAATAAATTTCAAAATAAAAATCCTGATATGACACTTAAAACATTTTATAATTATTTTAAATCATTAGTTAATTATCAAAAAAATAATGATTTTGTTTCATATTCAATTTCATCAAGTTGGAATGAATTAACTGATAATGCGAAAGAAGAATTTATTAAAAAATTAAATTCTATTAATTGGTTTAGTATAAAAGGTAATTTAAAGCGTCTTTATCCTAATAAATCTCCTAATGAAATTAATGAATTACAAAATGATATTAATACAAAATTATCTAATACAAATGATAATAATACAACAATTCCTATTATTATTTTTGAAACATTAGTCTTTAATGGTATATTTACATATTTTGTTTATAATCCAGTAAATAGTGATAAAAATTTAATGCCCGACAAAGATAAAGATGGTGGCAAATGGAGAAGTTATATTAAAGAAAATTTATTTAAACATAAAGAAAATAATGACTACATAAATTCTTATAATTTTGTAAATAATGAAAAATATAATGAAGATAGTTTAAATAATATGATAAATAGCACTTGGTATACTAATTTTGGTGGTAATTGGATTTGTCAAATTCAACAATTTCATCATTTTATACACAATCGTGTTATGTATGTCACAGGAGCCACAGGTGCTGGTAAATCATCAGTATATCCTTTTATGATGTTGTACGCCCAAAAAATTATTAATTATAATAATTACGCCATTGTAATATGCACTCAGCCAAGAATTGGTCCAACAATCGGTAATGCTAATAGAATTAATAATAGTTTAGGTTTAGATGGAAATAAACTTGTAAAAAAATATGTTAATTATATTCAATATAAAACATCAAAAGAAAAAATTGTTGATAATTATCCACATTTAACATTAAGATTTACTACGGATGGTTCATTATTATCAGAATTAAAGACTAATTATGTTTTAAAAGATATGGTTAAATATGATATTAAAGATACTAATTTATATGATATGTTATTAGTTGATGAATCACATGAAAATAGTGTTAATATGAATATTATTTTAACATTAGTAAAATTCGCAGTTTATATAAATAATCAAATAACACTTGGAATTATTAGTGCTACAATGGAATATGATGAAATTATTTATAGAAATTATTATAGTAAGATTGATGATAATTACAAATACCCATTAAGTGTTTATAATAAAAATAAAATGAAAGAAGGAATATTATTTAATAGATATTTTGTTGATAAAAGAATTCATATGTCAGCACCATTTCAAACAACAAATTATGATATAAAACAAACACCATTTAAAGAAGGTGATGATTATATGACAATATTAGATAAATATATTATTAGTCATCCTGATAAAGGTAATGTTTTATTATTTCAAACTGGAGCAACAGAAATTATGGATGTTGTTAAACAAATAAATAGTAATGATAGTTATACTAATATTTTAGCTCTTCCTTTTTATTCTGAATTAGATGATGAATTAAAAAAGGATATTCAAGATATGAAAGTAAATAAAATAAATTTTGACAAAAATTTTGTAATGAATGATATTAAAAATTATAAAGATATGAAAGATAGACAAGAAATATATTATAATGGAGAATATTCAAGATTTATAATTGTTTCAACAAATGTTGCTGAAGCCAGTATTACTATTGATAATTTATCATTTGTAATTGATACAGGAAAACAAAAGAAAAATATATTTGATTATGATACTTTTAAAAGTAAGCTTCAAGAAAAACAAATTGCATTACCAAATGCATTACAAAGAAAAGGGCGTGTGGGTAGAACAAAAAATGGTTTTTATTTTACTACATATGATTTTGAAACATTAGCAGAAAAAATTTTATATCCTATAACAACTGAAGAAATTATTAATAATATTGTTGATTTAATAACAACTACCAACACAATATTTATAGATAAAACAAATGACCCTTATTTAGTTAGTTATATTAATAAATTATTACCATTTATTAAAAATCAATATGTATATAATAATGATATATCAAATGAAGAATTATTTGATTTTAAACCAAAAATTTTAATAAATGACGGTGATATTATATATCCATATAATGATGGTGGTTTTGATATGGAACAATTAAAAGATGAAGAAGGTAAATTTTATATTGTTAGTCCAAATGAAGATTTAATCGTTAGAGATGAAAATCAAATAATTATTTCTAAAAAAGATAAATATAAAAATAAGATAAATATAATATTTGATTATTTAAAGAAATTAAAATTATTAAATGATAAAACTGAAATAACACCATTTGGAAAAGGGGTATTAGAAATAAAGAAATTATTTGTAGATAAAGATGAAAAATCAGGTATGGAAATAATTAATATTATTAGTATTTTACATTGTAATTCATTTATTTTACATAATGAGAAAAAACAAAAATATTTAATTCATAATATGATACTTATGATTATTAATGAAAAAAATAAGTTAATATTAAAAGAAACAGAAAAAAGAAATGATGTAAAATGTGATTTTATGTTTAAATCAAAACATATTAGACCAACTGAATTATATTCTGATTTAAATTATAATAATTTTAACAATAAAGTAAATCAAACATTAGAAAAATTGATAGATGATAATAATATTAATGAAATTGATAATACAATTGATAAATATACATATGATAAAGTTGAAGAATTAAAATTACAAGATGAAGAATTAAAAAAGTATTATATTAATATTTTAAGAAATTATAATAAAATGAAGATTAAATTTCAATATGTTTTTTGTAATTTAGATAAATATAATATTAATAATAGTAATTTTGATACTTCCAAATATTATTTGGAAAAATATGATTTATTTAGTTATATAACTATTTATTATTATCCAAAACAATTATTAAAAAAATTAAATAATGTTCCATTATATATAAAATATTACGAACAAGATTTTGAAGATGTTTATATGATAAAAGAATATATTAAGAAAAAGCAACAAATATTAATTACTGATGTTAGTATGGTATATTTACAAAATTTTATATTTTATATTCAAAATCCATCAGAAAATAATGAAATAACTAATATAATGTATATACCAGAAAATGTAGTTAAATTATTTGAAGATAAAAAAGTTATAAAATATAATAAAAATAATTTAGTAAATAGTGATGAAAATTATTATTCAAAATTAAAAAATATAAATTCTAAATTTGAGCCTTATGCAAATATTATTTTACAATATAATTAAATATTTTTTTATTGGAGTTATTATATGAATTATTCACTTAATAATATTGAAAATATAACATCTATAGATCCAATGGATTGGGGTAAATCTGGTTGGATATTTTTATTTTCAATAGCATTAACTTATGATATTAACAAGAGGGAAATATATGAGAATTTTTTTATTTCATTAAAGGATGTTTTACCTTGTTATGGTTGTAGAGTAAATTATAATAAGAAATTAATGAATATTGACAGAAATGTTTTTAATTCAAAAGAAAATTTATTAAATTGGTTATTAAATATAAGAAATTCTATAGCAAAAGATAATGGTGTAAAATTAATGACATTTGAAGATGTATTAAAAGAAATTAATTATAGTAATAATGAAAATAACTATTTATTATATTATATTTTAATAATAATAGTAATAATAGTTGTAATTATAAAAATATATAAAAATTGAAAATAAACAATAAATAATATTAAATATTTATTAAAATGAGTTATAAATTCTATGATAATTTAGTTGAAAATATTAATAATTATTCTTTAAAAATAGATAATAATATTGTAAATAGTAATGATTTATATTATTTACATCGAATATTAGTTGATATTCCTGGTAATGGTTATAATTACTATTCATCTAAAATAAATACTCCAAGTATTAAAGATAAAATAAGAAAAATTATTAAATATGTAAGTAAAGAAACACTTATTAAAAGTAATATTTTTAATAAATTTTCTGATTATTTTATTAATAAAACTCCTGAAATATTAAATGACTTTTTTAGTTGTATTAAAAATCAAATTTTATTAGATAATTTTGTATATATATGCTATGAAGGACAATATTCTAAATTAATGTGTAATATAGAAAATGGAATAGAATTATTAACATTAATTATATTAAGAGATAAAAAAGTAATGTATAAAAATTTAATAACACATATATTAAGTTATAATAATAACAATTTTAATAAAAAAATATTTAAAATGTTTTATTCTAATGTATTAACAGATGAGATTAAAATAACATTATTTATATTATTAATTAATAATACAAAAAAGAATAGTTATTATTATTTACTTCATATTAAAAATTATATTAATGATTTTTACTTTAATATAAATGATAAAATTAAAAGAAATGATTTGTATATTATATTATTACATCTATTTAAAATTGATTATAATAATTATAAAGATATAATTGATGATATATATAAGAATAACCATTATATTGTTTTTAGTGTTAAAAAATTAAAAGAACTTATTGAAAAAAATGAAATTAATAAGAATAATATTAATATATTTATTAAATTAAATAATATAGATATTGATAAAGAATTATTAAAGTATTTAATATATAAAAAGATTAAGGTAGAACATAATATTCCTATTGATGAAGAATTATTATTATGTTGTTCTATAAATCATTTTATTCCATATAAAATTGATTGTATTCCATCAGATGAAATAGTTTCTGAGGTTTGTAAATATAATAATATGGACCATATTAAAAAAATTATTGAAGCGGGTGGAAAGTTAGAACATAAGCATTTATTATATGCTTGTAATTTATATGAAAATGGGAAGATTATTAAATATTTAATAGATCATACTAAACCTGATATGCAAATATTAGATAGATTACTTGAAAAATATAGTGCCAAAATATATTTAAATGTTATTAATACAGAATTTTATAAAAAAGATGAAAAAATTGTTGAATTTAATGAAGAATTATTATTTAAGATAGAAAAAAATGAAAATGATATTGATAATAATAAAAAGTATTTAATAAAGAGTAAGATAAGAAATTTATTAAATATTAAAAAAACAAAAAAGTATAATATAAATGAGTTATTAATATTATTTATTAATTACTTAGAAAATAATAGATTAATAATACAAAATTATTTTATTTTAAATGAAGAATTATCTGAAATAATTAAAACAGATGTTAATCGTGTATTAAATGTTAGTGAAATAAAAAATTTTGTGTCATATTTTATAAAATTAGATTAAACTTTTTTTAATTAATTCTTCTAATTTTAATATATTATCTTTTGTAATTTTATCATTATTCCAATCATTAATATTTGAATTTATTTTTTCTAAAAACATATCACGTATATCAGTTATATTTTTGCTATAATTTCTTATTAAATTTCTATAACTAATATTATTATTAATAATTTCTTTATTTAATATAACTTCTAACTTATAAATATCTATATAAGGATGTTTTAATCTTATTTCCGTCCAAAAAGTGCTCCACGCAGAACAAAAACCATCAGGGTCTCCAATATAATTACTTTGTAATTCATAAATTTCTTTATATTGAAAAGAAATTTTAGATAGATATTTTTTAGGTGGTAGATATTCTAAGTTAAATTGTAATGAAAAATTTTCTAAAACATTATCTAATAAATTACTATCATAATTCATTGAATAAGGTGGTTCTGAACCATAAGGTTCAAAACGTTCTAATCTATTATTTTTAAAATCAAATATTAAATAATTAGAGTGTCCTTTATATCCTTTTGAATCAAATAATTCTATACCAAGTGGTATAATAAAAAAATTAGTTTTATTTTTAATTTGATTGATATAAGAATATAGATTATTAATATCATTAATAAATTTATAATTTTTCCAATATAGAGAATAATTAATAAATTCGGAATAATTATTATTGAAATTAATTAATTCTGTGTTTTGTTTAATTAAATTAATTGATGATTTGATATTTTTATATTTTTTACTTAAATATAATAATCCAGAGAATATATTAATTGATGTTGTAGAATATGACGAAATATTAACTTCAGGATAATTATCAATTAATTTTGGATATAATTTTGTTTTAGGATATGAAAACATTTTATTCATAATAATATTTTTATTAATAAATACATTAACACAATCTGTTATTCTATCTAAAATAATTTTATGACAATTATTTTTTTTATTGCTTTGAATTAAATCTTTACAATTATTATCATTTGATAAATAATAATTTTTATCAGTTGAAGATAAAATATATAAGTAGCTTTTAGTTATTAATTCTAAAAAAGAATTAATTTTATTTTTGTCTAAATATTTAAACATAGTTTCTTTTTTATTATTAAATATAAAAATATCTAATTTTTTTTTTTCTAAAATATCTTTTACATTTTCCCAATAGTCATATTTAATTAATAAGAATAATGGACTTTCACCATAATTATTTTGAATATTTAAATCACTATTAATTATAGCATCATTGAGTATATCAATATTATTTTTGTATATATTTAATTTTTTTAATATTAAATGCAAAGGTATATTTCCATCAATATTAAAAATATTATAATTGAATGTTATTTGTTTATATACATTAAGCATTTTTAAAATATCATTTTTATTTAGTAATGTTATTTTTTCAATAAAATAACAATAAAAAATATTACCACTTTTATCTTGTATATTACCATCAAAAAAATTAGTATATTTTTTAATTAATAAACATAAATTTATATCATTCGTAATAGCCACATAATGTAATTGTGATAAATTATATTTATTTTCAGTGATATTTAATTTAATATTTGATTTTAATAGAAAATCTACAAAATCTAAATTATTATTTTTAATTGATAAATGTAAAGGTGTTTCACCATCATTAGTTAAAGTATTTAAATTATAATATTTAGTTAATATTTTAAATATACTAAAATTATTATTTATAATACTGATATGTAAGGCATTATAACCGTCATTATTTTTTGTGTTAAAATTATTAACATAATTACATAATATTTTTAAACTTTCAATATTATTAAATTGTATGCAATATATCAATGAATTGTTATTATTGTTGTCATAAATTTCATTAATATTTAATCCAATATTATTACTATTTTCTTCTAATATAATTTTAAGTATTTCATTATATGAAAATTTAATTATATTATAAAGAATACTTCTATTATTTTCATCAACAATATCCAATTTTAATTCTTTTATTATTAATTTTATAATTTCATATTTATTAAAAAGAATAAGATATTCTAAAAAATAAATATTTTTACTATCTTTTATATTGTAATCAAAATTTTTATTTTTTTTAATTATTTTAATAATTTCTTTCCATTCACCATTATTTATTAATTTAAATAATTTATAATTTATCTTTTCTATATTATCTAAATTATTTAAATTATTGTTTAATAATAAAACATCTTTCATATAAATTATATAATAAATAATTTTATTTATTATATTTGTTCTAAAAAAATTATTCTGTTAAATAATCATTAATAATTGAATACATTGTTTTAACAATTTTTATTTTTTCAATATGATAAGGTCTAAATATTTTTAAAATTTCATCTAAAGAATATAATTTAATATCACCTATTTCATAATTATCTATTTTATTATTTTCATAATTATTTAAATAAGATAAATAATAATTATGTATATATTTAACACCATTTGTTCCTGTTAGATTTTCCCTTAAAAATTTACACTTTATAAATATTTCTAAATCATCTTTATTAATATTTGTTTCCTCATTAAATTCTCTAATAGCACAATCCAAATCATTTTCATTTTTATTTCTTCTACCCTTTGGAAATCCCCATTCATTAAAATTATAAATTGATTTTGCAAACTCTTCTTTTTTATATTTTATTCTAACATTATAAAATTTACTTTTAGAATTAGTATATTCATTAAAATGATATTGATTATGTATCCCTGAAGAGTTCCACATTTCATTCCATAAATCATCAAATTCTTTATTTAATATATTATCTATTTCTTTTTCTGTCATTTGTTTAATCAAATAATTTATACTTGGATTATTTAAATTTTCATTTTCTAAATCACAATTAATAATATTATCATTATATTTACCTCTTAAAAATTCTATATATCCTAATGAATTCTTTCTTTGAACCAATAAAAATTTAATATTTTTATTTATATTATTTATATCAATAATTTTTGATAAATTTTCTATTAATAAATTTCTATTAACATTAAATTTATTATATATAAGCTCTTGTAAATCATTTATTTTATTATTCTCAAAATTATCAATTTTAAATGATATTAATCCATTTGAAATTAATGGATAAATACATTTTTTTTGATGATGACCTTGTTTATTACAATTAATACAATATGTATTTTTATTTGATTTATTATAATTATAATTCATAACTTTCTATAACATAATCATAATATTTATTTAATTAAATATAAATATATTTATAAATATTTTTTCATTGTATATGATGATAAATAAATTTTAATTAAATAATATCATAATCATCAATTTCATCATTTTTATCATCCATATCATAATATTCTTTAATTTCTTGTGGTGTAGCCAAATCTAATAAAATACCTTTTGCTGTAATTTCATTGCATTTATCTGAAAAAATATTACCCTTGATTAATATTTTTACATACATATCTTTTTTCAATAATTCAGTGGTTTCTTTAATTCTTAAACAATCATTAATCAATAAAAATTTATTTGGATTAATTAAATCTGGAGGTATAATAACTTTAACTGGTCCATTAATTGCTGTATTAATTTTAGGTGTAATTCTATCCATTTTACATATTATTTCTTTTTCATTTACAATAAAAAATAATTGACAACTAAATTTAACTTTAAATTGTTGTGAAGATAAAATATCTTCAGGATTTATTAATGTTTCTTCAATTTCATCAACCTTATAAATTTTATTTATATATCCATATTGTTTATAACATTTTTTTTCATAATGATTTTTTAAATTTTCTTTAATATGATTTGATACATCATTATCCATTTGTTCTGGATTTAACAATTCTTTTGTATTAAGAATTGTATCTGTATATATTTTCATTAACTGGTTATTAGAACTCATTGTGTTATTATAATTATATATTATTTTTTATTTATCAATTTTTATTACTTATATAAATATAATATATAAATAAACACACTATTAAACTTCATCAATACAAATAATTATATACAACATAAATAACAAAACAAACTCAAATAATATTTTCATATTAAACTAAAGAACCACCATCTGGTCCTTGAATTTCAAGTTTTCCATTTGAAATAAATGTCTCAATTTTTCTCATAATTTCTTTTAAACTTTCTTTATTATTTTTTTTTTTATTAAAAATCATCTCAATTTTCCCTCTTT
>Ga0209151_1001744_pt1 | contig 12755 bp, 16 predicted proteins | sample SaaInlV_DNA_165m_FD_184688 | JGI IMG/M metagenome (GOLD analysis project Ga0209151, IMG submission 184688) | Marine microbial communities from expanding oxygen minimum zones in the Saanich Inlet - SI075_LV_DNA_165m (SPAdes) (version 2) | ecosystem: Environmental > Aquatic > Marine > Unclassified...
ATTTATCTATTGGTGATGTCGTAAACGTAACGGTAGGTAGCCGTAGTTTTAAAACAACTTGGTGTGAAAGCTTCCAGAGTGAGTATTTAGATAATGTCGGCCTAATAACTGACTCTTGGGGAATGGTTTTAATATTTAGAAAAAATGGTAATGCTGCAGAAATCCTAGAGTGTAAAGATTCCTCGAAGGTTAGCTTTTCAATTTAAATGAAGCTTAAGACAATAAAACCAGAGACAAAAATAATTACTGCTAACAGCACTACAAAAACTAATGTCCAAGGTCTCATAAGAATATTTTAGGTTTATGAAAACTTTACATTTAGTTGTTACAGAAAACTGTGAACTTTGTGAAAAGGGTTTAAAGACTATCACTCTTTTAAATAAATTTTTTAAAATTAATACCGTTCAAGTGGAAGATGGATTCCAAGAATATCTTTTAAGAGTTCCTGTGCTGCTCAATGGAAACAAGGTCCTCGATGAAGGAATTTTAAATAAAGGTACTATTTTAAAGAACTATTTATTTTCTTAAATATCTATTGGTTTTGAGAGATCTCTATTTTGAATTTCATATTCTAAGAACTCAATAATTTTTTCTGCAACATCAATTCCGCTTGCACGTTCAATCCCTTCAAGTCCAGGTGATGAGTTAACTTCTAAAACTAATGGTCCACGATCTGATTGAATCAGATCAACACCTGCAACTTGAAGACCTAAAACTTTCGCTGACCTTACAGCACTCTCTTTTTCCTCATCAGTCATCTCATAATTTAAAACAGACCCTCCAAGATGCACATTGGATCTAAATTCACCAGGTTTGGCTTTTCTCTTCATCGAAGCAACAACTTTATCACCAACTACTATCGCTCGGATATCTTCACCGTCTGCTTCTTTAATAAACTCTTGAATCAAAATGTTTGCATCAATATTTTTCATTGTCTCGATAGCACTAATTGCAGCCTCCATAGTTTCCGTAAGAACGACACCTCTCCCTTGGGTACCTTCTAAAAGTTTTATTACAAAGGGAGGTTCACCTACTGTATTGAGGACAGCTTCAATATCTCTCGAAAAATGAACATAGCCAGTAACGGGCATTTCAACACCACTATTACCAATAAGTTGAAGAGCTCTTAGCTTATCTCTTGAACGACTAATCGAGGCCGAAGAGTTAGCTGATAGAGAACCCATTAATTCAAATTGTCTGACCACAGCCGCACCGTAGAATGTCCAAGTTGCTGCAATTCTAGGAATGACCGAATCAAAACTAAGTTCATCACCTCTGAAAAAAATTCTTGGGTTTGCTTTTGCAATATTCATATAGCAACGGAGATAACTCACAACTTGTGTGTCGTGACCTCTTTTTTTTGCTGTTTCATACAATCGTGAAGTTGAATACAAATTTATATCTTGAGAGAGAATCCCTAACTTCATTTCTTAATTTTTCTTTCTTTATCATTTGATTTTGTTAAAAAACTAATAGATGGATTTACAACCCATCTTCTTCCAAGTGCTTTTCTTCCAATCAACATTGTGTAATCCATCGGCCCTCTGTCAGTTAATGTAAGTTCAATCTTCTTAGCAATACCATCCATTAATAAAGTAGTTTTAATATATGGTCTTTTTTCAACATCTCCATTTGAACTCTTTATTCTTTTATAACCCTCAAGCGGGGCCGAGGTTTTTCTAACAGTATTATTTCTTTTCATGACTGTGAATTTTACATATTTAACTTTGTTTCTAGATACAATTTTTATATCTGCAGCATCAATTGAAGCAAGATTGGCACCTGTATCAATTTTTGCGATGACACTTACAATGTTTAAATCAGGTAGAGCTGCATTCTCTTTCCAGCCTACGACTCTCTTAGCCCTTTTTTTTGCAGCCACTTAGAGAACTACGTAAAACAATAAGCCCGCAAAAGCGATTAGAGCTAAATGAAAATAGATAACAGGTAACATAGCAAAATATTAATTAGTTTTTGAAAAGAAACAAAGTGTTTTTTAAGGAGTTGTACTGACCGCTTCTATATTTTCTTCGTCTTCTTCTGTTTCAAGAAGACCACAATCAATGAGTACTTCTTCTGTATTTCCTCCACCGAATACCACTCTTTCAAACACAACAACCGCCATAAGTTCTTCTTCAGTTAATTTACCTTGGAATCCAGGCATGCCGCCGATTGATATTGTATCTTCAGCACCATAAGCTGCTCCTACTTCGGCCTGCCAGCCAGCTGATCCAAGTTGTATCCACTTCGCGTGATCTGCACATGTTGGGAATGTTTTATAAAGTGCTCCGCCGATAAAAGATGGTCCAACACCACCCCCACCATTAGCCCCGTGACAACCAGCACATGCCGCGGCACCTGAATATACTTGCTGACCCACAGCTACATAATTAACAGCGTTTGTAGAGGCTACACCTTTTCCTTCAAAGGGTGACCCATCACAATTAACAGTTTGTTGAGATTTTCTATCTACATCTAAGATTCCATTTACTCCGCATTCCTGTGCACCAGAAGTATTAATCATTCCTATGAGGATAAATACTGGAATAATCATAAAGCTAAAGTTCAACCACCTTGGGAGAGTAGTGTCAGTATTTAACTTAATACCCATAGTGTTGTTGGCCATGGAGACTTTTTTGATTACAGTTTCAACTTTTGTTGTTACTGATTTAGCAACAGGAGCCTCTTCAACTACAACTTCTTCTACAGGAGCCTCTTCAACTACAACTTCTTCTACAGGAGCCTCTTCAACTACAACTTCTTCTTTGACTTCTTCTACAGGAGCCTCTTCAACTACAGGCGCTGATGCGGCAATTGCCTCTCCACCAGCCCATGATTGTAAAACTTCTTCAACAGTATTTCCAGATGCTTCAGCTCTTGCTTCAGCAGACCTTTGCACAAGGGTCTCTGGAGCTCCTAGTATCTCTGCTACTTTGGCTAATAATTCACCCACTTATATCACAGCAACTTTCCTTCGTATCAATTTTGGATAAAGTTTTAGCACCAGAATAATAACCAGCGGGGTAGGTGGGACAAACAGCTTGTATAGTGCCATCATTGAGTTCTAATACCATTCCATCAAAGTTTCTTGAAGTCATATATTCTTCTGCATCCTCTTGGCAACAAAAAGGTTTTGAACATCTTGTAATATCCCAATCGTTGTTTACCTGTTTTTTACTCATTTACTTCCCCTAAGGATAATAAATAAGTTAATAAATAATCTAAATCTGAGGTGCTTAAGAAATCATAGTTAGGGTGAGGAATAGTATCTCTCACTGATGCAGAGTCTGTTAAATATCTAGTTAACCATTTTTCATTGTTGGTGGGTTCTCTTGTTGCCGATGTAGATAAGTCTGGGCCTAATCGAAGTAATCCAGTGTTCTTTATAATTACTTCATCGGCAAATTTATTTTTTAAAATTTTACCATTCTGTGAATCTGGTATTAAAAGTCTTACATTTTGTGTATGACATGATTGACAATTTAAATCGTTATAAACTTGAGCACCTTTTAATACTTCTTGGCTTACTGCAACCTCATTATTTAGAGACTCAGCAACCAAATCAGCACTCTGATTTTTAGGTATTGCAAATGCAAAGAAGTAAGTAAACATGGCAACACCTAGAACACCAGCGATGAAGATTAAAGAGCTTTCCTTTTTTAATTCAACAGATTCCTCTTCAATAACTTTCTCCATTGTTTCCATAGGAGCCTCTTCAACTACAACTTCTTCTTTGACTTCTTCTACAGGAGCCTCTTCAACTACAACTTCTTCCACAGGAGTTTCTTCAACTACAGAAGTCTCAGCTGCTGGCGCTGATGCGGCAATCGCCTCTCCACCAGCCCATGATTGTAAAACTTCTTCAACAGTATTTCCAGATGCTTCAGCTCTTGCTTCAGCTGATCGCTGAACCAATGTTTCTGGAGCTCCGAGTATCTCTGCTACTTTTGCTAATAACTCACTCATCATTATCTCCTGATATCTCTGATACAGTTTCAGACTCAGTAACGGATCCACCAATAATTGCTTTTAGTGTTGAGAGGGTAAATAAGAATGTTGAAAGTAAAAATAATAAAGATAGAAACAATATGAAAGTGTATGGAGTTGAAATTAATGACCATGTGATCAAGAAACCTTCTCCATAAATTGTTGGATTACCTGCATTTGCACCAGCATTCCATGAAAATCCCGAATTAATTCCAATTAAGGTATTCAATGAAAGTGTCGCTACAACAGAGGTTCCTAAAAGATAAGCATTAAAAGTTTCCAATCTACCATAGATGAATTCTCTTCCATATATTTTTGGCACTAGATGATAGACAAATGGAATCAAGATAAGAATGAGACTATACATATATCCGTAACGGACACTGTATTCAAAATTAGTAAGACTTACAATCGGCGTTACATTAGATATTGAACTAATAATTTGTAAAACATTTGTTAATCCAAATACGACAAAAGCAAAACTTATCAGAACTGAAAAAACAGGCTCTTTATTTTCTTTTGTAGCAATGGTCTTTGAGTAATTAACTATTAGAGCAAGGAGTGGAATTATCAGGCTAAGGGAGAGGTAAATTGAGACATTCTCAATCCAATCAGGTAACGTAGTTCCATAAAAATATTTAAAACCACTCCAGGGTAATAGGAATAAATAACCCCAGAAACTTATTGTCCCCAGTGTTTTACTGAATAAAGTTGCTTGCATACCTTTAGTTATCAAGAAGTAAAAAATTGATAAGAATACAAACGAACAACCAACATATATATGTGTTGACAGGTACATAGAATTTATGAAAAAGTTATCAGACATAACGGTGTATTCGCTTCTGTAAATTAGTAATGAAATTAGATAAAACACAACAGCCCCAAGTAGAAATTGACTACTCAAAAAGATTGAGGGTTCTTTTTTAGCTAAAAAGTTTAACAATATGAGACCTAAAAAAGCTCCGACTAAGAGTATTTTAATTAATAAAAGAACAGATGTATTTCCAAGATCGAGTAACTGTTCAGGTGATATAAAAGCTAGTACCACATCTATAAATTCAATGCCGATTAACCCAAGTCCGGTGAGGAAGAAAAGAGGAAATATAATTATCGATCTTCCTAATGACTTAGACAAAAGGTAGACAACTGTCACAACCAATATAAAAGAAAATAAAAAATTGAAACTGATTTGGTTCGACAGCTTATCTAAAAATCCATAATTTAGAACCTGGTTTCCAGGAAGAACATTTGAGAAGGATCTAAAGGCATCTTTTAAAAAATTTATTGAAGCAGATAGTAAAACTACTAAAGGAAGTAGAAAAATAAAAACTTTGGATAAGTCTTGTTCATTGTTTGGAATCAATTTTATTTTCATCAATTTCTATACTAATTACTCAAACAAACTTTAGTAGTAAACATAATAAATACAGAGAAAAAACTTAATAAATTAATAAAAAAACTTATTCATTCAATTTATAATATTGCATGGTTTTGCGATAAAATAGAATGTAAACATTAAGGAACTGCGTTGATAAATTTTGTATATAGAAACCGAGTAAAACTCGGTTTACCAACTTTCTTTGCTGGCTTAGGTAGCTTGACGGGTGGAGTTATAGTTGCTCATTATGCAGGTTTTCCTCAAGGTGAAATTGTAGATTATTTCAACTGGATACCAAGAGGTTGGCTTCCACAGACCATTGGTCAATTTATTGCCTTTAGTGGCAGTCAATTAATTCTTATTGGATTAGTTCTTATGGCATGGAGCGATAAACCACTTACCTGGAGTAAGGCAGCATATTTTTCTTTTTTAAGCTGGCTTCAACTTACATTAATTTTTGGGGTCCTTCCATCGGAGTGGCTGAACCTAGCACAAGGTCCATTAGAGTGGACTAACCAAAGAGAGTTTATTAAATTTCCACCAATGTTATTTCTTGGTAATGAAGTCTCTATGAGCTTTGGAGCTTTGAAAGATGTTATCCAATTAGGAATATCACAAGGTGCATTAATTGCTGTCTTTGTGCTTGGGTACATGGTTCAAGATATCAATAACATGAAAGAAAAAGGCAAAGTTAAAATTTCTGACTATGGCAAAAAAGTCGTGAAAACAGGTACAGATGGCTAAAAAATCTGAAGTACTAATAGAAATGCCAGAGTTTGAAAAAAAATACAATCTTGCAATGGTTGATGCACAAAAAGTATCATCTAGAGTTCGTCCGAAACAATTTCTTCATATCGACGAAGCAGAATGTATTCTTTGTGAGGGTTGTGTAGATATTTGTCCGTGGAAATGTATCCACTATTTATCTGTTGATGCCATCGATGACTCTGTAAATGTAGAGTCTCCCAATGCAGAAGAAGCTCCAGGCTTTTTCGTCGTTGACGAAGATGCTTGTACAAGATGTGCGCTCTGTGTTGACAGGTGTCCTACTGGAGTAATTTCATTAGGTAAATTTGCTGGATCTTTAGCTGATGCAGCTGTTGAGAATGGTGTGTATACAGCACCTTGGGATGAAGACTCAGGGGAAAGAACTGACAGACACGGGTATATATATGGAAGGTTATAAAATAATATAATGGCAAAATTAACCCTTAAAGAGAGATTCAAAAAAGTATCCGCCGGTTCCGGAGATGCAGCTAGAGCAAGCAAGTTTGCGACAAGTATTTTTCGTCCAGGCTCACCTTTTAGAAAAGGTTATTCTGATAGCCCGAGAAACAGATCATATGTAGTGATGAACAACGTTCTCTATCACTTACACCCTGTAAAAGTGAAACGACATGGTGTGCGTTTGTCATACACACTTTGCCTAGGAGGAATGAGTTTCTTCCTATTTATAGTTCTGACTATTACAGGTATTTGGTTGATGTTTTACTTTCGACCAACAGAGATGGCCTATGCAGATATTCAGGCCCTACAGACGAGCGTAGCATTTGGTTCCTTAGTGAGGAATATGCATAGGTGGGGAGCACACCTTATGGTTCTTGTAGTTTTTCTTCATATGTCACGAGTTTTTTATCATGGAGCATATAAAGCACCTAGAGAATTTAACTGGGTCATAGGCGTTATTTTGTTATTTTTAACATTATTTCTGTCTTTTACTGGCTACCTTCTTCCTTGGGATCAGCTGGCTATTTGGGCTGTTACTGTCGGTGGCAACATGGCAAGTTACACGCCGGTGTTTGGCGCCCAAATTAAGTTTGGGTTATTTGCTGGCTTAGAAGCAACAACAGCTACATTGCTCAGATTCTATGTATTGCACGTTCTATTCTTCCCATTCATCATTGTTATCTTTATGGCAATTCACTTTTGGAGAGTTAGAAAAGATGGAGGTATCTCTGGACCGCTCTAGAGAATTATAAAACATGGTTGATATCCCAGAACACTTACTTTTAAGATCCGCAGAAGCTAGAGCTAAGGCTTTGGGGATTACTGTTGAGCAAGCTCTTGCTGAAATGAAAGGTGAAGCTACCCCGACTGTTGTCGACGAGGAACCAGAAGTTATTGAAGTAGACTTACCTACACCAGTTGAAGCTGAAGCACCTGCTCCTGTAGAAACTCCTAAAGTTGAAGCAACACCTGCAAAAGCTGAAGCACCTGCTCCTGTAGAAACTCCTAAAGTTGAAGCAACACCTGCAAAAGCTGAAGCACCTGCTCCTGTAAAAGCAGCAACACCTGCGCCTCCAAAAGCAGATACGCCAGAAGAAGTAGATTTTGCTCCAGAAGTCAAAGTAACACAAAGACTATTAACTGTTGTTAAGGCAAAACCAATTCAAAAAGCGGCATCTGAGCCAGTTGATAAAGTTAACACTTGGCCACACCTCATGCTTCCAGAGTTTATTTCATTAATGGCAATGATGGCATTTTTAATTTTATTGAGTGCAATACTACAGGCACCACTTCTAGAAGAGGCAAATCCAAATATTACTCCTAACCCAGCAAAAGCTCCTTGGTACTTTCTTGGATTACAGGAGGCATTGTCTTATTGGGATCCGCAGATTGCTGGAGTTATGATTCCACTTGTTATTGGCTTAATTGGTTTTGCAGCTATTCCATATATTGATAGAAACAAGGAGAACAATCCGTCAAAGAGAAAATACGCAATCATGATGTATACATTTTTCCTAGCTGGAGCTGGAACACTTACGATAATCGGAGTGTTGTTTAGAGGACCTGGTTGGAACTGGACGTATCCATGGATTGACGGCATATGGTTTGATGACTTATTAGATTGGATATATTTCGAATGAGCATAGTTGAGCTATCTTTTATTGCCATTGGGGCAATAGGTTTATTAGGTGTTGTAGGAATTGTCGCAATTGTTAGCGGTAGAGGACCTGGAAACATTGATTGGAAGAAAAACTTAGACAAACGAGCTGTAAAAGCCGAAAAGAGTAAAGAAAAGACAAGTTTTTTTGCACCCTCAAAACCAAAATCAGTTGAAGAAGTAAATGTCGAAGAAGTTACAGCAGATGAAACTGAAGAAGTTGTAGAAGAGACTGACGGCTCAATCAAAATTGAAGAAAAAGTAGTTTACGAAGAAATCTCTGAAGAAGAGAGATACATCACAAGAAAACAATTTTTAGGAAAAGCACTTGGAGGCACGTTTGGAGCTTTCATGGGAATCCAAGCGCTGGCATGGCTTGGGTTTCTGTGGCCAAAAGTATCAGGTGGTTTCGGTTCCAAGGTTGATGCTGGGAAAATTGAAGATCTGAAAAATCAAATTATACAAGCAGATGGTTCTGTTATACCTGCTTTCATTCCAGAGGCACGAGCATATGTTTTACCATTCAGCGAGAGTACCGCAGGAGATTCACAATTTACTGACGGATCAACAATTGCTGATGGATTAGTCGCCGTTTATCAAAGGTGTGTCCATCTTGGTTGTAGGGTTCCATGGTGTAACTCATCTCAAGGTTTCGAATGTCCATGTCATGGTTCAAAATACAATATGGTTGGAGAGTATTACGCAGGACCAGCACCCAGAAATTTAGATAGATTCGCAGTAAATGTGTCATCAGCAGGAAAGCTTATTATTGATACAGGTACAATTATTGAGTCCCCTAGAGCTCCAGGACTTTCTGTAAAATATCCTCAAGGTTTATCATGTATCGCTTTAGCTCCAACTGAAGAGTCTTAATGAATAGTTCTATTTTCATAACCCTTCTTTCATTAGCTATTGTTGGTGCTTTGGCATACTTTGCTGCTGTTGGGTTTAGAGGTTCTGGAAAGAATGAAGAGCTACCTGCAAACCTTACAAAATATAAATCTGATGATGAATTGGAAACCAAACACCTTGATAAGTCATTGTCATGGGCTGTACTTATTGCTTCCCTTTTAACTATTATGATTCCACTTTATTATCTTGGTGAAGACTCACGACAAGAGAGTTTCGTTGAAGAGTTTGAAGATGTCTCCGTAGAAAGAGGACATCATTTATACGAAGAATTTGGCTGCGGCAATTGTCATGGTGTAGATGGTGGCGGTGGAGCTGCTTCCTACGTAGAAAAACGTAGTGGAGTGAAGGTAACGTGGGCAGCACCTGCAATTAATAATGTTTTCTATAGATATGATGATTCGGAAGTTAAATACTGGCTTATTTATGGAAGAGCCAACTCACCTATGCCTGCTTGGGGTCTTGAAGGTGGAGGTCCAATGAATGATGGACAACTTGAAGATTTGATTGACTACCTACACTCATTTCAGGTAGAGCAGTCCTTTGAATTAGGAACTATTGAATCAAGTATCAACTCTTCTTTACTCAGACTTGAGAACTCAGCACTTCAAGTAGAAAACGAAATTATTAACCAGAAACTTTTAATTGAAGAAATAAAAGCTGGGCCAGCAAAACTACCTGTCTTACAAGAAGCTGTTGATAAAATTTCAGCATTACTTGAAAAAGATAGCGGGATTGATTCGGATGAGGATGGTCTCTATGACTCGGTAGAAGTTGAGATTTCAGAATATAGTGCAACAATTGCAGACATTGTAGGTTTATCTATTTTAAACCTGAACCCAGAAGAAGAAGAATCGACACCATCTAGAAAAGACGCTTCTGTCGCTAGAGGTTATTTATCGCAGCTCAACTCACAATTAATAAACACTGGCATATTGGTAGAGGGTCAAGAAAAATTCTTAAATGAAGGATTAGATGGACTTAAATTTCTAGAAACAGCATTAGAGCAAAGGCTATGGGAAGTTTCATTTGAAGATATTGCCGAATCAACATTTGGTGGGAATATAGATGATGCCAAACGAGCTGTAGGTCTGTTCAATGCTTACTGTGCACGATGCCATACTGCAGGCTACTCAGCTGGTGTTGCGTATACAAAGAAAATTGGATCTGGCGGATTAGGGCCAGCACTTAGAGGTGGTAGAGCAAATATACAGTTTAAATCTAGAGGTGACCTTATTGATTTTATTATCAACGGGTCCGTCAATGGTAAAGGATATGGAGTCAATGGTGTTGGCGGAGGTAAGATGCCAGGATTCGGAGCTGTATTACCAGAGTCTGACATTACATTAGTGATAGACTATTTAAGAGGAATGGAGCCTGATGCGTGACATAATGAGATCGTTGCTTTCAGCAAATCTAACAATCACTGGAATAATTATGTTTATAGGTTCTCTTGTAACATTTTTTGGATCAACATTTTTAATCAATGCAACCAACCTTGGTAAAAGATTAGGATTTTTAGTAGTTGGAGCAGGAACCTTCGGTTGGTGTATTATAAATTCAATACTCTTTGTTCTTTACGCACCCCGAGGTCCAAAACCTGCAGAAATTGAGGGACTAAATGCTTTCGAAATTAGAATTCTTCCCTTAACATTTCTCGCTGGTTCTACAATACTCTTTGTAATGTTTGTTCTTGCACTTAATAGGTACGAACAAGAGAAAATTGAAGCTGAAGACACTACTGATTAAAAAACTATAAACCTCTCCTCTGTATAATTAAATCATGGAACAAATAGTAGATATTATCACAACAATCGTACAAGTAATTATCGTCGGTATAGTTATTTTTAGACTTTTCAGAATACTAAGACCCTTCGAGAGAGGTCTAATAGAGAGATTCGGAAAATATAACAGAGAAGCGAGTCCAGGTTTAAATATTGTTATACCTTGGGTTGAACGTCTCATCATAGTTGACATGAGAGAGCAAGTTATTGACGTACCTCCACAAGAAGTTATTACAAAAGATAACGTAAACATCACAGTTGATGCTGTCATATATTACGAACCAACAGATCCAAAGAAATTAGTTTATAACGTAGGAGACTTCATTACCGCTGCAACAAAACTAGCTCAAACTAACTTAAGAAATGTTGTAGGTGATTTGGAACTAGACGCAGCACTGACTTCTAGAGAAAATATTAATACTCAATTAAAACTTATTCTTGATGAAGCTACTGACAAGTGGGGTACTCGAGTTGTAAGAGTTGAGATTCAAAGAGTAGATCCACCACAAGATGTTCAAGATGCAATGAACAAGGTCATGAAAGCTGAAAGAGACAGAAGAGCAGCAGTTACTCAAGCTGAGGGTGAGAAAAAAGCTGCAATTTTGACCGCTGAGGGAGAAAGACAGTCACAAATATTATCTGCACAAGGTGAAGCAGAAGCTCTTAAAGCTGTTGCGGATGCACAAAAATATGAAAAAATTGCAGTCGCACAAGGTGAAGCAGAGGCTATTGAACAAGTCTTTAATGCAATTCATAAAGGAAATCCATCAAATGATTTGATCGCTATTAAGTATCTTGAATCATTAGAAAAAATTGCCGATGGAAATGCAACCAAGATATTCTTACCAGCTGAATTATCAGCGACATTGGGAAGTATTGGGGCTATCTCTGAATTATTTAAAGAAGATAAAGAAGAATCAGATAAACTTACTGACGAATAAGTAAATACCTATTAGTAGAAGTGAGATACCACTTACTTTATTTATTAAAATTTTTGTCTTGTCAGATGAATTCTTGAAGAAGTAATCACTAGTAAATGCATAGGTAATATCTGCAATAAAATTTATAGCTAAAGTGATAAGACCAAGATAAATTAAGCTCACGAAATAACTTGTTTCGTCTGACATATAAATTGGCAACACAGTGAGATAAAAAACCCACATTTTAGGATTCAAGAGATTAACTTGAAAACCTGATAGAAAAGCAGAATTATCAGCTAGTTTTTTTTGGGTACCTGCATTTGATGTAATTGTTTGGCAGCCCTTAAAAATAATATAGATAGAGCCAATAAAGTAAATGATATTAATCATGACAGGTACAGTGTTAACTAAAAGACTTACAACTATTGCAGAAACTAAGGTTATTCCTATTGCTCCAACAGCAGCTCCTATACCAACCTCAATACCCTTACGTCGTGAATTCTGGACAGATTGATTTACAACTAAAGCAATAATCAAACCAGGGCTAAAAGCAACGCTAAATTGGATTATTAAAAAAGGGAGTAAAACTGTAGAACTAATCACACAAGTGCAGTACTAGATTCAAGCTTTACTTTTTTGAAGCTCAGGAACTCCAAGAACCATACTTATTTCAAGATCTTTATACTCTTCTGCTATCTGATTACCAATAATAATTAGCAGCTCAAGTGTTGCCTCTTTTTTTCCTTCATTAGCTCCAAAAGTACGGGGAGCATCAGTGTATTGTTTTTTTAAATTACTAAATAGTTCTGTTGATTCTGTTTTATTGAAATTATCAGAAATCATTTTTTTAGTAATTGATTCAAAACTTTTTCTTTGTCTTCTTGGTAGGTTAA
>Ga0209151_1001755_pt1 | contig 12701 bp, 17 predicted proteins | sample SaaInlV_DNA_165m_FD_184688 | JGI IMG/M metagenome (GOLD analysis project Ga0209151, IMG submission 184688) | Marine microbial communities from expanding oxygen minimum zones in the Saanich Inlet - SI075_LV_DNA_165m (SPAdes) (version 2) | ecosystem: Environmental > Aquatic > Marine > Unclassified...
TAAATAGAGGTGTGGTGTGATTGTATCTATAATAGGGTTGGGGTATATAGGACTTCCAACTGCAGCAGTATTAGCATCGAAAGGGGTGAAAGTAGTTGGGGTTGATGTGAATCAACATGCTGTAGATACCATCAATCAGGGAAAAATTCATATTGTTGAGCCAGAATTAGATATTTTGGTTCATAAGGCTGTTCAAGATAATTATTTAAAAGCAGTTACGAAGCCGGAAAAAGCAGATGTATTTATGGTAGCAGTGCCAACACCTTTTAAAGATAATTATAAGCCTGATCTGTCCTATATAAAATCAGCAGCGAAGGCAATTGCTACAGTATTGGAGAGAGGTAACCTTGTAATTTTGGAGTCCACTTCTCCTGTAGGCGCTACAGAAAAAATGATGGAATGGATGAGAGAGGAACGACCAGATCTCTCTTTTCCTAAATTTGGAGATGATAAATTTAAAGCAGATATAGCAGTGACACACTGTCCAGAGCGCGTATTACCAGGTCAAGTAGTGCGTGAGCTTGTAGAAAATGATAGAATTATTGGTGGTGTTACTACCCAGTGTGCAGAGAGAGCTCGTGAGCTATATAAGATTTTTGTTGAAGCTGATTGCTTGATTACAGATTGCCGTACAGCTGAGTTAAGTAAGCTTGTTGAAAACTCTTTTCGCGATGTTAATATTGCTTTTGCAAATGAGTTGTCTTTAATTTGTAATAAGTTAGATATTAATGTTTGGGAATTGATTAAATTGGCCAATAGACATCCTCGTGTTAATATTTTACAACCCGGTCCTGGCGTAGGTGGGCATTGTATTGCAGTTGACCCATGGTTTATTGTTGATTCCGCTCCAGATGAAGCAAAATTAATTCGAACGGCTAGATTAGTTAATGATAGTAAGCCACCCTTTGTTCTGAATAAGGTTAATCAAGCAGTTCAAGCTATAGGAAAAGATACATCCGAGTTAAGTATTGCTTGCTTAGGTCTAGCTTTTAAGCCAGATATTGATGATCTGCGTGAAAGTCCAGCTTTAAGCATTGCACGGAAAATTGGATCTATTAGTTTTAGTTCTATTTTATTGGTTGAGCCTAATATTGATCGTATACCAAGTGGCTTTGATAGTGATAACATAGAGATTACTGGTTTAGAAGGAGCGATAAAGAGAGCTGATATAATCGTTTTACTGGTTGACCATGCTTCATTTAAATCTATGGATTTAAGCTTACTATCCGGAAAGCAAGTGATAGATACTCGCGGTATTTGGTCTTAAAAATAGTTTTTTTACATTTTATTATCCTTAAAAATTTCTCGGAATTTTAAGGTGGAAAAAGCAAAGATTATGAAGTATAGTAAATACGAAGATGGAAGATATTTGCTAGTCGAAGCGAATCACAATGGATATGCAAACTTTTGTGATAGACCCTGGGAGTGTAGCTGTAATACTCTTTTAACTATTTGGTGCAGAATTGAAATTCGAGATATCCTGGTAAGAACATGAAAACATATTGCTTTGTCACCAACCTTTCTATAGTGGATGAGCCTACTGTAGCAAATCGATTGTTTCCGTATATTATGGAGTCTATCAACAATAAGAATAAAGTTATTCTTGTTTCTTCTGATGAAAAGTCTATAGAAAGCTTTAATAGTAATCTATTTACACACATACTAAACCCCTATCAGAGAAATAAATATAGTTCTTTTTTAAAGCGAGCCATGTTTGAGTGGTTTGAGTCTAGAAAAGTTTTGAAAAGAGTGGCTAAACTAGATGTAGATGTAGTGGTTATAACGATACCTTCGATGTTTTTGTTATTTAATGCATCTATTTTAAAAGAAAAAATGTTGTATTTAGATGTACGTGATTTGACTTGGGAGTATTTGCCAAACAAGGGCATACAATTGTTAGCAAAGTTATTATTTCGAGTTATGTTTAATATGTCATATAAGTTATTTAATTCGATTGTAGTCACTAATGAAGCGGAGTTGGAGTACTTTAAACTTAAAAAAATAGATGTATTGTTGTATTATAATGGTGTAGATTTTAAGCAGTTTCAAGAGCTGTCAACTTTACCTGCAAAAAATAATAATAATTTTGTAATTTCCTATATTGGAAAGATAGGTATTGCTCAAAATCTTGAAGTGCTTATATTGGCCGCTGAAGCTCTTGAAAATATAGAATTTAATATAGTTGGTTATGGTTCAGAATACTACAAGATTGAGAGTTTGATTTTAAATAAAGGACTAAAGAATGTAAATTTGCATAGAAAAGTTGATTGGGACAAAGTATTATATTTTTATCAAGAAAGTGATGTATTGTATGCTCAGCTTAGCGAAAATTTTTCAGGCGCTGTACCTTCTAAATTATATCAGTATTTGAATACTGGAAAATTTGTGATTTATGGTGGGAGTGGTCAAGCTTGCAAAGTTTTATCTTATTTTTCAAACAATATTGCAATACCTTCCAATAATGTTGAAAAGCTTGTAAGTGCAATTAAAGCAGCAAAAAACTTATCCGATAAAGGGTTAAATTCTAACAAAAATATAGAGATTATTAAAAATAAATATATTCGTGAAGAGAATGTTCGAAAAGTCCTTCAAGAGTGGGAAGGCTCTAACACTGATCGTATTTTATAATTTTTTTAAATTAAGTAAAATACTATGAAACGATTTTTTGATTTTTCTTTAGCTGTTTTTCTGATATTCGTATTATGGTTTTTTATTATAATTTCAGCTATCCTTGTAAAAATAACATCGAAGGGCAATGCGTTATATTGGTCCGATAGGGTTGGGATAAATAACAAAATTTTTAAAATGCCTAAGTTTAGATCAATGTTAATTGACACTCCTGCTGTAGCAACTCATCTATTAGACGATCCAGATTCTTATTTATCACCAATTGGTGGATTCTTGCGTTTAAGTAGTCTGGATGAGATGCCACAATTATTTTCAGTATTAAAAGGTGATATGAGTTTTGTAGGGCCTCGTCCTGCGCTATTCAATCAAAATGATTTAATTACCCTGCGTACTGAAAAGGGGGTGGATAAATTACTACCTGGCATTACAGGCTGGGCGCAAGTGAATGGACGAGATGAACTATCAATTCCCGATAAAGTAGTATTAGATGTAGAATATTTAAACCGTCAATCGTTTTGGTTTGATATGAAAATATTATGGATGACTTTCTTAAAGGTTATTAAACGCGATGGCGTGAGCCACTAACAAAGATAATGTTAAATTGGTTTTTCTATAGTTAATTAATAATCAACCAGTTACTATTATTCCAACTTTGAAGATATCTCATTGCACTAGTTTCTGATTTCCAGCCGCCTCTAAGCATAATTTTCTCAAGCGGAATATTTTTGTTTAATAGATCAAGTGCAGCGCCAACTCTAAATGAGTGACCTGATAGTTCTCCAATTTGATTCAGATCAGCCTGCTTTTGAAGACTCTTTAATACATGGTTAATTGATGCAGGCGTAAGTGATGGGTTGGTAGATAGATTTCGTTTGAAACTTCTAAGGATGTAGCCACTATCTTGATCAATTGCTAGTGACCAGCTTGAAATCATCTCAGACAGTTCGCCAGATATTGGAATTATTTTTCCTTCGTTGTACTGATCAGTTTTAGAGTGCCTAAGTAAAAGTGCATGCTTATGATTGCCGAGATGTTGCAGGTCTTCAAATTTAAATTGACAAATTTCAGAGCGACGGCGCATGGTTTCATAACCGAGTTGTAAAAGCAGTTTGTTTCTGAGGCCGACAATATCGTCAGAACAAACATCTTTGAGTTTGGTTAGAATATCATAAGTTAGAGGTGTTGCTTGTTTTTGAGGCTTTCCAAATTTTCTTCGAAGCTTTCTAAAGGTTAGGATTACTACAGGTTCTTTTGTGGGGTTTCTGCTTTTAGTGAGGTTGAATATACTACTAAGGCTAGCTACTCGCCTTTGGATTGTTGCAACAGTTAGACTCTCACCCATCTCTAGAATATAGTCTGCAAATTTATCTTCATGAGTATCTAGAGGATCGTATTGATATTTTTGACACCAGGTGGCATAATGTTCAAAATCAGAACGGTAGGATCTGACAGTATTTGGTGCGTATGCGCCTTCTAAAGAAGAAAAGAAATTTTCGATTATTAACATTGTAAGGTAATTTAATTATTGTCTCTAAAAAAGACATTATAGACTCTTTTTATGATATCTGGAAGACAAATTCGAGCTGCAAGAGCTCTGCTTGGTTGGAGCGGGCAAGATTTAGCCGATAAATGCAGCATTAGCCTTAAGACATTGAGAAGGTATGAGCCGCAAAACGGAATTCCTGCCGGGAGCACTAAAGTGTTAGAGTCTATTGAATCTGTACTCAAAGGTTACGGAATTGTTTTTACTGGAGACCCTGTTAAAGACCCTGGTGTGATATTAAATCAAGAAGATTAGTTAAGAATTTTTTCTTCTTTTTTGTAGCTCAAGCAATTCTCCAAGTGTTTTAGAAAACTGCCTTTCATTTGCGGTTCGATATCGCTGGATAAGATTTAATTCTTGAGCGTTAGGTATGGCAGCGTCCTTGACTTGTTGAGACCTTTTTTCTACATTGTTAAGTGTCATCTGGGCTTGTATGTCACTACCAAGATTTCTAGAAAGTTGTTCAAGATACCGTTGTAGTAAAGTTGATTGGATTTTGTTAGGGCCATGTATCACCTCTATTTCAGGTGAAGGAACACCTAGAAGAATTACCTTTTTATTTAAGTTGATTGAGTCATCAGTTTCTCTAAATATAAAACTATACAAATCAAGATCTTCCTCGGCACACTTTTTGTTAATATAGCTTTCAACCATTGGCATATGTTTTTCGACATAACCCCATCCAGATACATCACTTAGGTTTTGAAAGTCAATTTCATCCATTAGACGGACTTTATCTTCTATGATGCGAGGATTGTATGTCGGATTTCCAAGACGGGCAGTCGCCATGGAATCGATCAATCTTGGGTCTAATTTGTGACCATTGCTAAGACTTTTGATAGCCTCAATAACATTCTCAGCTTCATTACTGGCAAGATCAAACATGGCGTTTTCCCTATTTTGAATGCGCATGAGTCTTACAGAGCACTCGGCCATTTTTATAATAAGCATTTTTTCAATGGAAGTTTGTGGGTCAAAATCAACTATTAAATTTTTAACAGTCTCGTCATAAAGAGACTGTTCATCGACACTTATCCAGCGTCTTGCAGTTAGGCCATGAGTGGTTGAATTGCGACTAGAGACAGCCTTGCCTTCGTCAGTTTTTGGTCCATTGCTATTTTTATTTTTTTTAGGCATAATTTTAAAGTTATAATTGAACTATTAACTTATTTTAACTGGATTTATAAAATTTTATATGTGTAATAAATACCTTTTTTACGAAACGAACTAGCTGTTGATAAATGCCCTTATCGTCTTTAAAAGAAACTTTTAAATAAACCCTAGCATGATATACTCTGTATATATAATATTGAAATGAAAACAATAAATTGGGATACCAAGAAAGCAGAAATTTTAAGAAATGATAATGGTCGTGGAAATGTAAGTTTTGAGGATTGTGTGATTGCGTTAGAGGAGGGTAGGATATTGGATGACATCCTTAATCCGAGTAAAAAATATCCTGATCAGCGTATGTTTGTTTTAGGGATAAACAACTATGCTTACATTGTGCCTTATGTTGAAACGAATAACGAAATTTTTCTAAAAACAGTTTTTCCAAGCAGAAAGCATACCGCAATTTATTTAACCTAGGAGAAGTGATGAAAAACATACCAAAAGTTACCAACTATATTGATGATGACGAAAAACAACTAATCGAAGCGATCGAACGTGATGATTATCAAGTTGGCAGTAGTGCTTTAACATCTGATCGATTGCAAGAGTTGCAGGCCGGTGCTCGTGCCAAGATGAATGAAGAGCGAGCGCCAATCTCTCTTAGAATACCAAAAACAGATTTATCTCGTCTCAAAACTAGAGCTATGCAAGAGGGTATTCCTTATCAAACTTTAATTAATTCAATCCTACACAAGTCGGTTAACTAAAGAAGGTGTGTGATTAAGTAAGATTACGGGATACAATATTTAGTTCTAGAAAATTCTCTCTCATGCTGAATATATTAATTGTATATTATAAAAGTCATTATCTATTTTAATGTATGTTATAGTATACAATTATATTATTAATCTTTTGTTATGGCAAAAAATAGAGTTTATTCAAAATATAGTTTAGAGGCAGTTTTCTTGCTTGCACAACAGATAAAGTTGGGTCGCAAGCAGCGAAAGTGGAGTGAGCAGAATTTGGCAGATCGCGCGGGAATTTCTAGAATCACTTTGCGTAAAATTGAACAGGGTGAAATGAGCTGTGCTATTGGTCTTGTTTTTGAAGTTGCTATGCTTGTAGGCGTTAATCTGTTTGATCAGGATGTTGTTTCGTTTGCAAGGCAAATAGAAAGTGCAAAAGATAAGGTTGCCTTGTTACCTAAGCGCATTAGAACACAAGTGGTTGATGATGACTTTTAATGAGGCTTATGTTTGGATATGGCTGCCTAACGAGGTAGATCCAGTAGTTGCAGGGAAGCTTAAGGCTGATGGTAATAACTTACTGTTTAACTATGGTCAGTCATATCTTCAGCGAATCAATGATGACATGGCTGCTATTCCCATTTATGATCCGGAGCTACCTTTAAAGTCAGGCATTCTACCTTTGTTGGATGGCTTAAGTATGCCAGGCTGTATTCGTGATGGTGCGCCCGATGCCTGGGGACGAAGAGTAATTATTAATAAACAATTGGGATTAAGAGGTTCTAATACTGATACAACACTACTCAATGAGCTAACCTATTTATTAGAATCTGGTTCTGATCGTATTGGTGCGCTTGATTTTCAGCGCTCTGCTTCTGAGTATGTGCCTCGTGGCGGTGGAAATATCACCCTTGAAGAGTTAATAAGCTCTGCTGAGCGTGTTGAAAAAGGCATTGCACTGACGCCAGAGCTTGATATGGCTTTGTATCATGGTAGTGCTATTGGTGGTGCAAGACCAAAAGCATTAATTGAAAGTGATGATAGAAAATATATTGCTAAGTTTTCTTCAACGGCAGATTTGTATAGCGTTGTTAAGGCTGAGTTTATTGCAATGAGATTGGCAAAACTTGCGGGGCTAGATGTTGCCAGCGTTAAATTAGAAACGGTTTTAAATAAAGATGTGTTGTTGATTGAGCGATTTGATCGGCAATATACCAAACAAGGCTGGCGTCGTAAATCTATCGTATCGGTATTAACAATATTTGAACTGGATGATATGATGGCTCGTTATGCAAGTTATGAGGCGTTGGCTGAAATTATTCGTTATCGATTTAGTAAGCCAAAAGAAACTCTAAAAGAATTGTTTTCCCGTCTTACTTTTAACATTTTATGTGGAAATACAGATGACCATGCTCGCAATCATGCGGCTTTTTGGGATGGCAGAGAGTTATCCTTAACACCGGCTTATGATATTTGCCCGCAGAGTCGGTCTGGCAATGAGGCCTCACAAGCAATGATGATATCAGGCAATAATAACCTGTCTCAGTTGAGAGTCTGTGTTAATGCTGCGCCTGCTTTTTTGCTTTCACAGAAGGAGGTGGATTTGATTATTGAAGAGCAAATAGAAATAATACAGGTGAATTGGGATAGGGTTTGTGATGAGGCAAGACTTGGATCGGTCGATAAAAAGCTATTTTGGAAGAGGCAGTTTTTAAATCCATATGCTTTTAATAATTAAGTATTGTGCTCCTTAATTATTAATTATTAATTTTTAATTTTTTGCAAAATGTAAAGGAGCCAGTGTTAATTAAATAATTTTTTTCTGATTTTTATAAGTAGATGATTCACTCTTTATTTGCTTTTTATGTTGAATTTGTTTATACTCCGTTTAAACATTAGGAGTTGGTTATGGGCGAAGTATTATTAGATATTAAAAAATGGGGTAACAGCCTTGGTATGCGCTTGCCTAGCGCAGTGGCTAAAGCGGCACATCTACATTTAGATCAAAAAGTTAGTTTAAGTGTTGAGCATGGTAAGATTATTATCTCGCCAATAAAAAATAAATTTATTACCTTGGAGCAGCGCCTTAGTTGCTTCGAGCCTGAAACTCACGGCAAAGAAGTTATGCAAGCAGATGAGCATCTCGGCGCTGAAAAATGGTAAATTGGGTGCCTTCAAGACGAGATATTATTTGGATTGACTGCTCGCCACAAGCGGGCAAAGAGATGCGTAACCTTCATCCTTTCTTGGTTTTGTCGCCAAAAGCATTTAATGATAAAACTTCATTAGTATTGGGATTGCCAATGACGACTGCAAGTTATAACAAAACCAATCCTTTTGCAGTAGACATAGGCAAGGTAAAAAAACAAGGTAAGAGTCATAATGCTTATGTTTTATGCCATCAAGTAAAGTCTTTTGATTGGAGGGCTAGAGGTGCGTCTAAACATCCAATGGAACAACTTGAAAAATCTAAATTTGTACAAGCTTGTGCAATACTAAATCAGATTATTGATATCCGGTAATTATGTATTATGCCTATGTCTGCCAAAGGAATTTCGTTTTAATGTGTCTGAAGTGGAGATAATACAAGTGAATTGGGATACGGTTTGTAATGAAACAAAGCTTAGTTCAATTGACAAAAAGTTATTTTGGAAAAGGCAGTTTTTAAATCCATATGCTTTTAACGATTAATAAGGATTAGTTAACAATGATAAATAAAGTAATAAATCTTTCAAGAGGCTACAAGCAGCTAATTATGCTGTTGGTTGATTCTGTGCTACATATACCTCTAAACTGCTAAATCTCTTGACATTTATATTTTAATGTATATACTTATAAATATACACATATAAAGGAGTTGTAAAGATGTTGGCAAAAGTATTTAAATCTGGAAATTCTCAGGCTGTAAGATTACCAAAAGAGTTTCGCTTTAATGTATCTGAAGTAGAAATTTTTAAACGCGGCAATGAGCTGGTGTTAAGGCAAAAAACTACTAATATAGCAGAAGCATTCGATATTCTTGCAGAATTAAACTCTTCTGAAGGATTTTTTGAAGAAATAAGAGTCGACGAAGCGCCACAAAAGCGTGAACAGTTTTGATGTTGAAATATATACTAGATACAAATATCTGTATTTATATCGCTAAAGAAAATCCAATTCAAGTTCTTGAGAGGTTTAAAAGCTTATCGCCAGGTATTGTTGGCATGTCACTTATTACTCATGCAGAATTATTATATGGTGCCGCAAAAAGTAACAACCCTAGAAAAACTAAACAGCTAGTCTCTCAGTTAACTGAATTGATCCCCGTGTTGTCTGTTGATAATAATGTAGCTGAACATTATGCCGATATAAGAGCGTCCCTTGCCAAACAAGGCAAGATTATTGGTAATAATGATTTATGGATTGCAGCACACGTTAGATCTAAAAATAAAATTCTTGTTACTAATAATGAAAAAGAGTTTTGTAGAGTTGAAGAACTAACGGTTGAAAATTGGTGCAGTTAAGGGGTGCGTGCTTTATTATTTATAGTTTGATATGAAGATATTATGGATGACGTTTTTAAAGGTTATTGGGTGTAATGGAGTGAATCACTAACTTGGTTAGTGACAATTGTTGAATGGTGAATTTTAAATGTTAAATTTGGTTATAAATCTTTCTAGAATCAACAAGCAATTAATCATGCTGCTTGTTGATTCTATGTTGTTGGTGTCAATACTATTGGCATCATTTTCAATTCGTCTTGGATATTGGTATTTTCCACAGGATGATTTGATCTGGGTGGTATTGGGCGCACCGGTTGTTGCTAGTATTATCTTTGTGCGATTTGGCTTGTATCGTGCGGTGATTCGCTATATTGGCTTTAAGGCTTTATGGACTGTGGTTCAGGCAGTGAGTTTGTATGCACTAGTCTGGGGTGTGATTGGCTTTATGGTAGCGGTGGATGGTATTCCTCGTTCTGTTATATTAATTAACTGGATGTTGTCTTTATTAGCTATTGGCGGGGTGCGGATTGCTGCGCGCTTTTTACTGAGTAATAATGTTAAATTTTCAATTTTCAATTTTGAATTTAATGGCAATGGCAATGGCAATGGCAATGGCAATAGTAACGAGCGTAGAGTTTTAGTATATGGTGCGGGTGATGCTGGTGTTCAGTTGATTGGGGCACTAGCACACTCTGATGAATATCACCCGGTTGGATTAATTGATGACTCTAAAGAGCTACAAGGGCGGTATATTAGCGGGTTAAGTGTTTACTCTGTCGATGCTATTGAGAAGCTTATTATTAAGCTTAAGGTGGATGAGATACTGATTGCCATGCCCAGCGCTTCTCGTGCTAAACGGCTTGCTATTATTTCTACATTAGAACCTTATCCAGTACATGTACGTATGCTACCTGGTGTAGCCGAATTGGCACAGGGTAAGGTCAGTGTTGGTGATTTGCGTGAGGTAAGTATTAAGGACTTACTTGGGCGTGATTTGGTAGAGGCTAATAAAGATTTATTGGGTAAAAATATTACCGATAAGGTGGTGGTGGTGACAGGTGCTGGTGGCTCGATTGGCTCAGAGCTTTGCAGGCAGATAGTATTCTTAGAACCTAAGGCACTAATTTTGTTTGAGATGAGTGAGTTAGCGCTTTATACCATTGAAAAAGAACTATCTAATATTGGCATTTACTCATTGGATATTTATCCGATATTGGGCAGTGTTAATAATAAAGCCAGGCTTGATAATGTGTTTAAACAATTTGATGTAGACACGATCTATCATGCAGCAGCGTATAAGCACGTACCAATGGTGGAGTTTAATAATACCGAAGGGGTGGCTAATAATATATTTGGCACTTTAAATTGCGCGCAAGCCGCGATTGATGCCAGTGTAGAGACTTTTGTACTAATATCTACCGATAAAGCCGTGCGCCCAACTAACACCATGGGTGCGACTAAGAGAAGTGCTGAGCTGGTGTTGCAAGCTTTGTCTGCTAAGCAGAGTGGTACAAAATTTAGCATGGTGCGCTTTGGTAATGTGCTTGGCTCTAGTGGCTCTGTTATCCCACTATTTAAGCAACAAATTAAAGCTGGTGGGCCAATAACAGTTACTGATAAAGATATTATTCGTTATTTTATGACCATATCAGAAGCGGTGGAGTTAGTGATTCAAGCGGGCGCTATGGGAACAGGGGGCGATGTATTTGTACTAGACATGGGTGAGCCTGTGCGAATTCATGATTTAGCCGTGAAGATGATTCATTTAAGTGGGCTAGAGGTCAAAGATGAATCACATCCTGATGGAGATATTGAGATTAAATACACTGGCTTGCGAGCCGGTGAGAAGCTATATGAAGAGCTGCTGATTGGTGACAATGTAAGTGAGACAGATAATCCACTGATTATGCGTGCACAAGAAGAGATGCTAGCTTGGGATGAGCTAAAGTTAGTATTAGATGAGCTAAATGGCGCAATCGAGAGTTGTGATCATGAGAAGCTGCGTAAGCTTTTAATTAAAATCGTGCCAGATTTTAAGCCGCAATGCGAGATTAGTGATATTCTTTATTCTGAATAGTTAGTTTTAATCGTTAATTAGCGCTGTATTTAGTATAGATGAATAATTAAAATTTTAGTGGTATAATGTATCTACATATAAATACATAGGGAGGCGTTATGAAAAAAGCAATCAACATTAGATTAAATGAGTCTTTATTGGGTGATTTGGATTCTTACGCACATGAGCTTGATAGAACCAGAACATATTTGATAGAAAAATCTATTGCAGCTTATTTTGATACACTGGATGAGATGATTTCAGATCAAAGAATAGATGAAGTAAAACAGGGTTCAGTTGAGGTTTTCTCTTTAGAGCAAGTGGCGCAAAGATTGGGTATTAGTTAATGTATAAAATCGTTATTCCAAGCTATGTTGTTAAAGAGTTGGAGAAAATAGATAAAGCAAGTCAAAAGCTAATTTTTGGAAAAATAAAAGATCTTGAAAAAGGTTATTTTTCTGCAGACAAGCCTTTAAAGGGCAAGCATAAAGGTAAATACAGAAAACGATCTGGCAATTACAGAATCATATACTTAAAGGAAAACAACATTCTTTTGATTACCATCATTAGAATTGCACATCGTAAAGAAGTGTATTAAATAAAGAAACACAGCACTTAGAACTATCTGAATCAATAGATCTATTAGATAAAAAATAACACTTTATCAGCTTAAATAAGTCAACAATAAGTCGTTTTAAAAAGGAGTAAAAGTTGGTGGTAAATGCAAGCTTTTTTGAGTGATTATTTGGTGCAATAATTGTGAGTAATTTATCCAGTTTTTTAAGCGTAAAAATGAGTTAAATATAATGGTTTTTATTGGCTTGTTTTTTGGCCTTTTTAAGGGTAATATAAGCACTTTAAAAAGTTGATTTATTTTAGAGGTGTAGCGATATAAAAGTGACGACAAAATGACAACATTGAAGCGATAAAAACGGCCTAAATCGTTTTTAAATCTCTCAAAAAGCTTTAGTAGCGCGGTTTTGGCGGATATAGGATTTTATAGGCTAGACTGTTAATCCGTTTGTTTTTAACTTTGACTAACTTCTACAGGTCTTACTCCATAAGGGATTCCAGGTGAATCCCTTTTTTACGTCTATTGAAAGTGTCAACCATTATTGTTATTTGGTTGACAC
>Ga0209151_1001792_pt1 | contig 12561 bp, 7 predicted proteins | sample SaaInlV_DNA_165m_FD_184688 | JGI IMG/M metagenome (GOLD analysis project Ga0209151, IMG submission 184688) | Marine microbial communities from expanding oxygen minimum zones in the Saanich Inlet - SI075_LV_DNA_165m (SPAdes) (version 2) | ecosystem: Environmental > Aquatic > Marine > Unclassified ...
CCCTTCTTTGTCCACTCTGTATCCTTTGTTCGTGGACGGGAATTACAACACGAGTACGGGCCTATCTCTCGCTGATCTTGCTAGTTGAAGGCGCCATGATTGTCGTCTTTACCGCCTTGGATCTTTTCCTGTTTTTCATGTTGTGGGAACTTACAATGATTCCCATGTATTTCATGATTATTCTCTGGGGGGGGCCGAATCGTATTGCTGCTGGGCTTAAATTCGTTTTGTACAGCCTAACAGGAAGCTTACTACTACTGGTGGGAATATTGGGTGTTTACCTTAATGGGGGACATACCTACGATCTGTTGGTGTTATCTGAACAAACTTATTCTTCCAGCACACAGTTCTGGTTATTCCTGGCGTTCTTTCTGGCTTTTGCCATAAAAATGCCAATGGTTCCCTTTCATACGTGGCTCCCTGACGCACACTCCGAAGCCCCTACGGCTGGCAGTGTGATTCTGGCTGGGGTTCTGTTGAAAATGGGGGGATACGGGTTTTTGCGTTTTTGCTTGCCCATGTTTCCAGAGGCTTCGGCAAATTTCGCACCCTATATTTTGTGGTTATCGGTCACAGCCATTATCTATGGCGGGTATCTGGCCTTGGCGCAGTCAGATCTTAAAAAGCTCGTGGCCTATTCTTCAGTTTCCCACATGGGTTTTGTTACTCTCGGAATTTTTGTGTTCAATAGCCAGGGTATCCAAGGGGCCGTCTTGCAAATGTTTAATCATGGGATTACTACAGCCGCCTTATTTATTGCTGTTGGACAATTGTACGACCGCACTCACAGTCGAGAGATTTCTGACTACGGCGGCTTGCATAAACCTATGCCAAGATTTGTTGCATTGTTCTTTTTGTTTTCAGTCGCGGCCTTTGGGCTACCAGGCACCTGTAACTTCATTGGCGAATTTTTAGTCTTAGTAGGAACTTCCTATGTCAACTTTGCCATAGTCCTTATCTCTATGGGCGGTATTGTTTTAGCTGCCGCCTATATGCTGTGGATGATCCAAAGGGTGGCGTTGGGAGAGCCAAAGACAGAAGCCGCCAAAATGCTCCCAGATTTATCGAATCGGGAATTGGCTACGCTGATTCCATTGGCTATCCTCGTATTATGTATTGGATTGTATCCCGGACCATTGATGGAGATGATGGATGCGAGTGTGATTCATCTCATCCACCAAACAACAGGGTTGCAAGTTGAGGAGGTATCTCAATTTCCGCTTAGGCCCTAGATAAACCTTTATCCTTCCTGTCGTTATTTTTTTTCTTTCCTTTGACTTGTAGTCTTCAGACCTTATTAATTTCTATTTTGGAAATGAAACAGCTACTCGCCTTGAGCCATGATGAGAAGATAAAATATCCCAGCCATGAGCACTGGTATATTCAAATCTAGCACCGGAATTGTTTTTAATTATGCCTGTCTCTATTGAGGGATTGCTTCCTTCTATTGAAAGTGCGCCACTGTCAATCTGCCGTCGTAACTCTTCGATGTTCGCCATCAGCCGAATTTAGGCTGAATGAACTTCAGCCCCTGATGCAGTCAAAATGCAGTCAAATCACCGGAAAAATTGAGTTTCATAAGGCTCCTCCTCCGGCGTAGCCCGGGTTCCGTTGGGGCCAACCAGAGTAGCGTTTTTGAAAAGTTTGTAGTAAACAAGCTCCTCTGCTACCATGAAAGCTTTATAATCGGAGTACTTGGGATTTAATAAACTCTACTCTGAAAAATTGTTTCATGAGGGCCTGGTGTGGTCATGAGATTGAAAACCCTTCCGAGTTTTTTTATTTCCACGAACAATAAAACAGACGAGACTCGTCCACCGGACTTGCTCACCCAAAAGTTCCACATTCTCACAGGCGGCCTACTGGCTTTTGTGATTTTTTGGATAGACTTGCTTCTTCCTCTTGGCGTTGCGGCCGGGGTTCCTTATCTTTTCCTGGTGCTTTTGGCCTGGTGGGCACCACATAAAAAGTTCTTTTATCTCGCCGCCTTCGCCGGCACGGTCCTTACTCTCCTCGGACTAGCCTTGTCTCCGTCTGGTGGAGAAATGTGGAAAGTCCTTTCAAATCGTTGCCTCGCATTAGCGGTTATTTGGGGAACTGCGTTCCTGGGTGTCGCCTACAAAAAGCAGGCGGAAGAAATTGAAAAAACAACTGCGCAGGTGAAGGCTTCGGAGAAACAACTGCGCGAGCTTTGCGCCCACCTTGAATCCGTGCGCGAGGAAGAAAGACTCCGCGTAGCTCGAGAGATCCACGATGAGTTGGGGCAAGTGCTGACCACTTTAAAACTGGAGATTTCCCTGCTGGAAGAGGGTCTCCCGAAAGACTCGGAACTGGAACCAGAAATTTTTCCCAGCATATTAAGCCATATCGATGGCGCTATCCAAACGGTGAAAAAAGTGAGCGGGGAACTGCGGCCTTTCATTCTGGACAACCTCGGCATTTTGGAAGCTGTTGAATGGGAGATGAGGCAGTTTGAAAAGAGAACAAGGATTCAATGCGAATTGCATCTGGATTATGATGACAGTAAGCTGGAGTTGGATAAAGCCGTAACGGTTTTTCGTATTTTTCAGGAAACATTGACCAATATTGTCCGCCATGCCAACGCAAGCAAAGTGAGCCTGAGCTTAACCCAGGAAAGCGGGTGTTTGGTTTTGACCATCGTGGATAACGGCAAGGGAGTTTCCGAGCGCCAGATAAACGCAAAGGATTCGTTTGGTTTAATTGGAATGCGGGAACGGGCGTATGTCTGGGGCGGCGAAATTTTCATCAAGGGAACTTCCGGAAAAGGGACCGAGGTCGTGGTACATATTCCGCTGGAGAACGCCTCGGCAAAACCAGAACTAGGTTGAAATGAAAAAAATAAAACTTCTAATTATTGACGATCACCCCGTTTTTCGCCAGGGACTGAACCTTGTCTTCTCCAAAACTTCCGATATTGTGGTTTCAGGCGAAGCCACAGAGGGCAACGAGGCTTTGAGGAAAATAAAAGAAGCTCACTGGGATGTCGTGTTTCTGGATATTTCTCTGCCCCGTGAAAACGGGCTGGATGTTTTAAAAAAGATAAAACAGGAGTGCCCTCAACTCCCGGTGCTGATGTTGAGCATGTTTCCCGAGGAACAGTATGCGTTACGCTCGGCAAAAGCAGGGGCTTCCGGATATTTGACTAAAGAAAGTCCACCCGCCGTTTTAATTGAGGCGGTGCATCAGGCAGCCGCCGGAAAGAAGTTTTTTAGTCCGGAAACCGTTGAACAAGTACTTTTGAATTTTGATAAAAATTTTCAAAAAATACCCCATGAAACTCTTACCGACCGCGAATTCCAGATAATGCGTTTGCTCGCTGTAGCAAAAACCCCTTCGAAAATCGCTGAAGAACTTGGCCTGAGTGTATCAACGGTTTTCGCTCATCGATCCAATATACTGACAAAAATGGACATATCCAACAACGCCCAGTTAATGCATTACGCCATCACTCATGGGCTGATCGAACCCTGAAATGTTTTATCTTTTTCTGGAACCCCTCCAAATTCCAACATGGTCGTGTGTCGCACGAATAACACCCCGCTGACCGTAGTAAAAACTACTATATAAAAATTATAGTTCCTACAGTTTACACCTACCCCTTACCCTCCTTACCATGAAGTGTAATGTATCTCTTTATTTTATGACAGGCATCGCGAAACCAGATTCCGTTTTGTAGAGTTTTGGATGGGTTTGCTTTTCCAAAATATTCCTTTATCAGAAAAATTTTCCTTAAGGGAAAACTCAGGGGGAAAAAATTTGGCATCCATAATTTCAACCCCAGATTTAAAAGCACTGGGAACAGACGACCCCAAAAAGTTGGGCTGGATAAGATATTCCACAGCAATTTTTCTCGGTTCTTTTCTTCTATTTCAGGTTCAACCCATTGTCGCCAGATACATTCTTCCATGGTTCGGCGGTGGTGCCTCAGTTTGGACCCTCTGCATGCTTTTTTTCCAGATTTTTCTCCTGGGCGGGTATACCTATGCGCACCTTTTAACCAAATATTTATCGCAGAAAAAACAGGTCATTTTTCATCTCTTTTTTTTGGCGTGCTCATTTATCGCCCTGCCCATTACTCCAGCGGAGACCTGGAAACCGATAGATTCCCATAACCCCGAATTGCGAATTGTATTATTGCTATTCTTTACCATAGGGGGTCCTTTCCTTCTGGTTTCCTCCACGGGACCTCTTCTTCAAAGGTGGTTTGCCAGCGAGCGTTCTGATAAATCTATCTACAGGCTTTTTGCGCTATCCAACTTTGCCTGCCTTTTGGCGTTGCTCACCTATCCATTTTTAGTAGAACCTTTCTTAGGGCTCGATGTTCAGATAAAATCCTGGTCGGTGGGGTACATCCTGTATGCAATTGCCGTAGGGTGGTGTGCGGCCCGCGTGTATCGGCAGGCAGACCCGTCCGAGCCTGCTGAAGAACTTGTCCACCAGCCTGAAACCGAGCCTGGCAGTATTTTTCTGTGGCTTGCCCTTTCTGCCTGCGGAGTGATCGTTTTATTGGCGAGCACAAATGAACTGACTCAAAATATTTTCCCGGTCCCCTTCCTATGGATTCTTCCCTTAAGCCTTTATCTTGTCACCTTCATACTTTGTTTTGAGAGCGAGAGATGGTATGTCCGGGGTTTCTGGATAACCATTTTCTGCTTGAGCTTTTTCCCTGCAGTTTTTGTTCTGCACATAGGGAAGTTGGACGGCCTGATTAGCCAGATCGCTCTATATTCGATTGTTCTTTTTGCCGCTTGCATGATATGTCACGGTGAACTTGCCCGCCTTAAACCTTCCCCAAAATATCTTACGTTTTTTTATCTCATGATTGCCCTGGGGGGAGCTTTAGGAAGCATTTTTGTTAACCTTGCGGCACCAAACCTGTTTAACCGGTACTGGGAATATCCTCTCGGTTTGTTTGGAGTTTATCTATTGGCAGGAATATGCAGTTTTCGAGAGCCCGTTAATTTGAAGCCTCCTGTTAAAAATCGTCGGCCCACAAAATTACTCTGGCGAACGGGAGGGGTTGGATTCGTTTTCCTCCTGGGTCTGTCCATGTATATTTTTGAAAGCAATGATATCGCTAATAATCGAAACTTATGGTCGCCTGCATATTACCGAGGCAAAGAATCAAGCTGGGGCCGTGGTACGCTCTTTAATGGATGGCCAAATCATACATGGCGAACAGGTAATGGACCCGGAACACAGAATATTGCCGACTCTTTATTTTAGACCCAAGAGTGGAGTCGATATGGCCGCCAGGCACTATAACCAAGTGGAAGGCCGACGAATAGGAGCGATCGGACTTGGAGCCGGAACCATTGCCACCTATGCCGCTCACGGAGATGTTTTGCGCTTTTATGAAATCAATCCCGCAGTTGTAAAAGCCGCTAAAAACTATTTTTATTATCTTCAGGACTGCAAGGCGGACTACGAAATCATTTTAGGTGATGCCAGGATTTCTTTGGAGCGAGAATTTAAAAAAACGGGCGGGCACAATTTTCACATCCTCATCGTAGACGCTTTCAGCAACGATACAATTCCCGTCCATTTGCTGACCAAAGAAGCATTTTCTCTGTACTGGAAACATCTCAGACCAGATGGAATCCTGGCACTGCATATTTCCAATGCCTACCTCGACCTGTCCCCTGTAATTCGAAACCTCGCTCAATTGTTCGGGAAAAAGGCGCTATCCATTAAGGTTGAGCCAGACAAGTTGAGTTCATCGAGGTCGGAGTGGGTTCTCGTTGCGAATGACGAGCAATTCTTTAATGATGAAAACCTGAAAAAATCCTCCACACCCTGGCCGGATAATAAACCTCAAAAAGTTATCTGGACAGACGACTACAGCAACCTCCTTGTAGCACTGAAAAAGCAACCTCTCCTTTTCTGGCGCTGAAACTTATCTCGAATAGGATTTTTTTTGGAGGGCGGAAAACCCAGGTTTCTCAATAACCAGATAAAAATAAACTCTAGAAATGTAATATAATACTTACTCGCCAGTTTCATCATACCTATTGCCTCTTGCGCTGTTTGGGGCTAATAGACGGACCATGACCATTTAAGAGTAGAGCACCTATGCCTTATAAAAAAGTGGCTTGGCTCCATAGTCTGGGATTCAAGGGAACAGCGGCCCTGGTATGTATTGCCGGGGGCTTACTGCTTGGAGCCCTTTGGGTAGTCAACACCACTGGCAAAAAACAGGTTCTCGAAGAATCCTCCAAACTCATTGAGCAAACCGGGGATAATGCCGTAGAAATTTTAAGCGGACGCTCCGCTGAAATCGCTTCCCTGGTTCGCACCATCGCCACTCTCACCTCACTTCTTCCTAAAGATGAAAAGATTTATCTCGAAACATTCCCTGAAATCTATGACTTCAACGGAGACAACCAGGTAGCCGGGGGCGGAATATGGCCGGAACCGAACCAGTTTAAAAAAGACGTTATAAGGCGAAGCTTTTTCTGGGGCCGAGGTCCGAACGGCACATTCAAATATTATGACGACTATAACGACCCTGGGGGAAAAGGCTACCACAACGAAGAGTGGTATGTGGTTGTGCGTCATACCGGCCCCGGACGTTGTTTCTGGAGCAAATCTTACATGGACCCCTATTCCTTTCAACCGATGACGACCTGCACCGTTGGCACCTTTGAAAAAGGACAGCTTACTGGCACGGTAACAGTGGACCTCAAGCTTGAAGGCATTGAAGAATCCATGCTGGAATTGCAGAAACTAACCGGAGGCTATGCCGTTCTATTGGATAGAAATGGAAAGTTCATCGCCTTTCCCAAAGCCGGGAAAAGCGCAAAAACCATCACCACGGATGACAACGGCAACCGCTCGGAAGAATTCCTGACGGTTAATGAGTTTGCCAGCAAACAACCTTTGTTTCAGCCACTTGCAAACGTGGTTTCTAAAATGAACCGGACTATTTTAGAAGACGCCAGAAAATCTCATGACTATTCTGCCTCTCTGGCTGAAAAAATCGATGCCGCCAGCTACCAGATCAACCGGGAAGAAGCGGAGTTCATCACAGCGGTTATTCTGGATCCCTTAAAAGACAGAACCCGGAAAACAAAATTGCTTAAAACATTTGCAATGGAAAATGATTTGGTTTTAGGCCAACCCTCCCTTGGCTATCTGTTTCATGTTCCAAAATCCTATTGGAAACTTGTCATCGTGAAACCCCTGCATGAAATCACTGCCACTGCGACCCGCCTGGTTGAGCCCATGATTTTCAAGCTTGGAATTTTAATATTGATCTTAACCGGCATGGGATATTTCCTTCTCCGTCACTACCTGGTAAGACCCATTCTGCAAGTTGCACAATCGGTGAAGCATGTAGAGACATTGATGGTAGGTGGAAGAATAAGTGAACTCACAAATCAAAAACTGGAAACACATTCAAATGATGAAATAGGAGTGGTCTCACAGTTTTTTGAAACCTTGTCAAGAAGTTTTGCCAGCTCCCAGGAGGTCATTGAAGAGCAAAAGGAAAAGCTGGAAAAAATAGTTGAAGAGCGAAGTAAGAAAGTAGAAGAGGTCGGCTTTGAACTCAGAAAAAGTCGGCGGTTTCTTGATAATCTGGTGAGCAATTTACCAGGAATGATTTATTCCTGCAAAAATGACGAAAATTGGACATTGGTTTATGTCAACTTCCAGTGCTACACGCTTACCGGCTACTCAGCCCAGAAATTTCTGAATCAAGAAGTTTTATTTGGAAAAGATGTCATACATCAGGACGATCAAGAACGGGTTTGGCGCGAGGTCCAAAAAGCCCTGGCAGAAAAAAAGCCTTATCAAATAACCTACCGCATACTCACCGCCTCGGAAGAACTGAAATGGGTCTGGGAACAGGGACTGGGCATCTACTCCTCATCGGGAGAGCTGGATTCTTTGGAGGGTTTTATTATAGATATCACCCGGCAAAAGGACTCGGAAAAAAAGCTTGAGTTTTATGCCTTGGAGTTACAACGGAGCAACAAGGACCTTGAGGATTTTGCCCATCTAGCGTCTCACGACCTACAGGAACCACTACGGAAAATTGTAACCTTTGGAAATCGGCTGAAAGACCAGTCATCAAAAATGGGTGAAAACGCCAGAGATTATTTGGAACGAATGCAAAATGCCGCCGAGAGAATGAAAAATTATATCGATGACCTTCTGGAATACTCCAGAGTCACATCCATCCCCAGACCTTACAAATTGGCGGACCTGGGAAAATTGACCAAACAGGTTCTGGAAGATTTGGACCTGCAAATTAAAAATAACAACGCCACCATTCAGGTTGATACATTGCCTACCCTTGAATTAGACTCCATCCAGATTTCAAAAGTTCTTCAAAACCTGATTTCCAACGCCATTAAATATCATCGTCCGGATGTACCCCCTGTTGTCAACCTGACCAGCTCTTATGACGAGAGGGAGAAAACCTGGAATATTGAAGTCTCGGATAACGGGATAGGAATTAACGAAAAATATTTCGAGCGCATTTTTAAACCCTTTGAGCGACTGCACGGCAGAGGCACTTACGCAGGAACCGGAATTGGCCTGGCCATCTGTCATAAGGTAGTTCAGCGACACAAAGGTAAGGTCTCCGTTCGCAGTACCCTACAAAAAGGCACCACCTTTATAATCACTCTCCCGGAAAGCCAGACGGACTGATTTTACCCCCCCCCGCCCGGAAATCACCTATCCACCCCACTTAAAACTTGCAATCTGCTTAATTCGCCACGATCATAATATAGATAGACCGGATTATTTATTCTGGAGTTCCGATTTAAAACTCGAGTCTGGGGTCCAAATCGATTCGCGCTTCGACAGGCTTAGAGTAATAACCATTTTGTCGTCCTGAGCTAGTGATATTTGACCATTGCCTTCTTGCCCCGCAGAGGTATATCGAAGGACAGGTTTTTTCTTTCGCGAACTTTTGCGAAATACTGGAATCAAAAATATGTTTGAAATTTTAATTGTCGATGACCGAAAAGAATTTCGCACTTTGTTTAAGTCGCTCATCAAGACCGCTGACTTTAACGCCGATGTGAGCGAAGCCGAAGGCGTAGAAAGTGCTCTCGTCACTTTAGGCCAGAAAAAATTTGACTGCGTCATCCTCGATTATATCCTGGGCGACTCGATTGGATTGGATGTTCTTCGACCGATCAAATCTGTCTACCCTGACCTGCCAGTGTTGATGATATCGGCCTATGACAAAGGTTCTATTGGAAAAGAGGTTTTAACAGCGGGTGCGGATGCTTTTCTATCCAAGGATGAGCTGTCTCCGGAGAAGTTGACTCAAACCCTGGTCAAAATTTTATCGAAAAAAGGTTCTGACCCGGATGCATTTGCTTTTGAGGGATTGGAAGGAATGAAAGTTCTTCTCGTTGATGATACACCCCAGAACCTGGATGTCTTACGTAAAACCCTGGACCACACGGGCCTCAATATTTCCGTAGCACCCAATGGCAAAGTCGCTCTTAAACTGGTTTCTACGGATCCTCCGGATTTAATCCTACTGGATATCATGATGCCCGTCATGGACGGATTTGAAACCTGCCGGAAACTTAAAGGAAATGACCACTGGAAAAACATTCCAGTTATCTTTATCACCGCTCTCACCAGGGAGGAAGATTTTACAAAAGGGTTCTCGCTGGGTGCCGTGGACTATATCAGCAAACCATTCCGCTCCGAGGAGATACTGGCCCGAGTCAATACTCATTTGCAAACGAGGAAATTGCTCAAGGCAAAAGACCTGCTTATCAACCAGATAGCAAAAAAAGAAATCCATCTTTCGACTCTGATGGACAGCATGCTGGATGGCCTGATCGTTATTGGTCGTGATCAAGTGATCCGATCTTTCAACCCTGCGGCAGAAAAAATATTTGGTCACTCCTCATTTGATGTGATTGGAAAAAACTTCGAGAACCTTATCTCTTCTGCGAATAGCAAAGAACTACAAAATTATTTCGAAGGTCATCCCGGTTCCAACAACTCCCACGTAAGAGGAAAAAACTTCGAAGTAGAGGGCGTCGATAAAAGTGGCAATAAAATTCCTTTGGAACTGGCAATCAGCAAGATCAATTTCTCTCCGGAAGGCAACAGTCAGGAAATAAAATTTGAACAACTTTTTGTCGCATTGGTGCGTGATATTTCCCAGCGAATCGAATCGGAAAAACAGATTATCTATGCCCGTGAAACCGCTGAAAAAGCCAATAAGGCCAAATCCGAATTCCTGGCAAAAATGAGCCACGAACTGCGCACTCCGCTTAATTCTATTATGGGCTTTTCACAATTACTCATTATGGACCCAGACCTCTCCAAAAATATCGAGCCCACGGAGAGCGCAACCCGGATTTACAAATCCGGGAAACACCTTCTAGAACTGATCAATGAAATTCTGGACCTGGCTCGAATTGAAGCAGGCAGGATAAAATTCTCAATGGAGTCTGTGGAGCTCTCTTCGCTGATGGAGGAACTTCTCGCTCTCAATCAGCCCATTGCCAATGAACACCATGTCCGTCTTATCAATGAAGCCACCGAGCCAGTTTATTGCCAGACCGACCGGTCGCGTTTGAAACAGGTTCTGCTCAACCTGATTTCAAACGCCATCAAATACAATACTGAAAACGGCACAGTGGCGTTCTCTATCAAAAAGGACGGCAAAAAACTCAGGATAAATGTTGCGGACACCGGCCCCGGCATATCGGAGGAAATGCAAGCTTCTCTTTTTCAACCCTTCAACCGCTTGGACGCCGACAAAACCGGAATTATTGGCACCGGCATAGGACTGACCATCGCCAAAGAACTCATTGAACTGATGGGTGGGACTATCGGCCTGAAAAGCACCGTGGGAAAAGGGAGTACCTTTTATATTGAACTGGACGTATTGGAAACACCGACTGAGAAAAAAGCCCCCGTAGCCGGACTGAGCAAGCCCGAGATCCCTCCCCAGAAAGCTGGGAAAAAATACACTATTCTCTATGTGGAAGATAACCCGGACAATTTAAAGCTTATGGAACAAGTTTTAAATATCAACGGGAATTTCGATTTGATCTCTGCGCCGCAGGCGGAAATGGGGATTGATTTGGCTAAAACCTTCGATGTCGACCTGATATTGATGGATATCAATTTACCCGGCATGGATGGTATTACAGCCATGAAAGCCCTGAAACGTATTGAAAAAACTCGCAACCTTCCCATAGTGGCCGTCAGCGCAAATGCCCTGGAAAAGGATATTAAATCCTGCTTGAATGCGGGTTTTACCGACTATATTGTCAAACCCATCAACATTCCGCAGTTCCTGAAAAAAATAGATGCGATTCTCACTTGAACATTTTCAAGGCTTTCTAAAAATCACCCTCGGCATGAGGAGCGCGAACATTTTTAGGATTTTTTCTCTGTAGTCCTTATAATAAATAGTGCCATCATCATAAATAAAAGCTCCGTATTCAGCATTATGCGGAGACTGTAGAACCGTTACCGCCATGACTGAAGACGCTTCATATATCGCGGAGTTTCTGGAAGAAATTTCCGAAACTCTTACTCGACTGGACCGCCAGTTCGTGGCTTTGGAACAAAATCCTTCTGACACGGATTGCCTTGCAGAAATCTTTCGCGATCTCCATACCATCAAGGGCAGTTGCGGTCTGCTCGGACTCAACAAACTGGAATCGATCACTCACTCCGGTGAAAATCTTCTGGGAAAACTACGGGACCAGGAACTGGCACTGAGGCCAGACATGGTCAGCACTCTGCTGAAAATGATGGATGCGGTGTGGAAAACAGTCGCGTGCCTTAAAAAAGATGGACATGAAGGCAGTGCCGATTATTCTGCCCTGATAAAGACTCTGGCCCGGCTGGAAAAAGGAGAAACCGAGAATCTGGCAAGCAATGCACCGGACCAGAGTGATTCCAGTTCGCCGCCAGTAGATGACAAGCAGCAAACCCCCGATGCCAAGGATGATAAGTCAGAGGACACAAACATTCGTGTCGATGTTGAACTCCTTGATTCTTTGATGGATCTCGTTGGGGAGGTGGTTCTTGCCCGCAACCAATTTTCCCGCATTGTTCAGAGCCAAACCGATTCAACCATTCAGGGAACCTCGCAAAGCCTCAACCGTGTGACCACCGAACTTCAGGAAACCGTGATGAAAGCCCGGATGCAACCCATTAAAAATGTCTGGGGCAAACTGCCCCGCATGGTTCGGGATCTTTCCCTGAACTGCGGCAACAAAGTTCGCCTGGAAATGGAAGGGCAGGATGCAGACCTGGACAAATCCCTGATCACAGCAATCCAGGATCCCCTGATGAACATTATCCGCAATGCCATCGTGCATGGCATTGAAACCGCTGAGGAACGCCGAAACCTGGGAAAACCGGAAGAAGGAGTCATTCGGCTCCGAGCCTTCAATCAAAGCGGACAGATACATATCGAAGTCCAGGATGACGGCCGTGGTGTGGATTTTCAGGCTATCAAAAACAAGGCCGTGGATGAAAAACACATCACTCCCGAGCAGGCGGAGAGTTTGAATGACAGGGACTGCGGAAAGC
>Ga0209151_1001814_pt1 | contig 12428 bp, 14 predicted proteins | sample SaaInlV_DNA_165m_FD_184688 | JGI IMG/M metagenome (GOLD analysis project Ga0209151, IMG submission 184688) | Marine microbial communities from expanding oxygen minimum zones in the Saanich Inlet - SI075_LV_DNA_165m (SPAdes) (version 2) | ecosystem: Environmental > Aquatic > Marine > Unclassified...
TAGGGATCCTTGCTTCCCCGAGGAGAGAATAAGACAATTTCAGCACTCTTAGGGTCCGTAGTTTCATGATATTTGGCCAACGTCAGATCATCGATCCGCACGCCCTTAGCAGTCAAAGACCCATGAAGCTTTGGGGTTTCAATAGGAATCCGTGCCTCATGGCGTAGGGCATCCTCTCGCGATACAAGCAAATCCGGTGTCGTAGAAGGATCGGATGCACCCTTTGGTTGCGGAATGCTGGACGCCTCATCAGATGGGGCACTTACGCCCGCTGCGGGAACAACTCCAGAAGCCGCTTTTTGGCTCTGGGCCGCGTCTAGTGCAGCTGTTTGTTCTTGCTCTGCAGGCGTGGGCTTATCAAAATAGTATTGGTATCCCGCTAAGACAGCGACACATAAGACAAAGGCTAATATAAGATTACGTTGGTCACTCATGAATGTGAAAACTTTCGTGTTTTGTGAACAGGAACTGGATCAAAACCGGAACTTCCCCAAGGATGGCACTTTCCAAGGCGCTTGAGAGTCAAAACAAAGCCACGTCTTACACCGTAGAGCTTGATAGCTTCGCGGCAATATTCAGAACAGGTGGGAAGAAAGCGACAACGTGCCATGGTAAGGGGCGAAATAAACAAGGCATATATTCTAACAAGCAAAAGGCACATCACTACGAAAACAGAGGACAATCCAGCCTTCGCCTTCCTGACTAGTTTGAAACGTCTCTTTGGTGCCTTTAAGTTTGCCACGATTGCGTCCTCTTCAACAAATGTACCAAATCATTTTCCAATTGGGAAAATGCCCTTACCAAAGTGCCCGAGCGGGCAATTAGGACATAATCTCGACTTCCTTTAGCATTTTGTGGAAAAATCTTATCCACTAAAGCCCTTAGACGGCGCTTGGCCCGATTTCTTTGTACAGAAATGCCAACTTTTTTACTGGCGGTAAATCCCACACGTAGGGAATTTCCATCCTTTCTTTCTAGTACTTGCAAAACGAGGCCTGGAGCCGCACTACGTATACCTTTGTCTCGCACCACTAAAAACTCTGATCTTTTTTTAAGTTTCAAAATCTTATTCACATGCAAGTCTATAGGGGCCCCTAAGCAGAGAGACGCTTACGACCTTTTGCCCTTCTACGAGCCAATACTTGCCGCCCAGCAGCCGTTTGCATCCTTGATCGGAATCCGTGCCGGCGCTTACGAACGAGTCGACTTGGTTGATATGTTTGGCTCATGCAAACTGCTCCATCCTTCATTAACGAAAATAATGGAGGATATATAGGATGGAATGCTCCTAAAAGTCAACATGCATGTGAGTACTTCTGCATAATAATTCCCTGCCCCCTCTTATAGAAAATGAAACAAGAGCCTTGCAAGTGTTGACCTTTCCCAAAAACTTAACTACCTTTCCATCCCGTAACCAATGCATATTGGGGGATAGTTTAGCGGTAGAACTCTCGGCTCTGGACCGGGCAACTCTGGTTCGAATCCAGGTCCCCCAGCCACTTTGGGTGGATGATCAGGACCATATGAAATAGCCTCAAAAAGTATGACGGAGGGAATTATGTCAGGGAAAATAGAAGCGCACCTAAAAAAGCTTAATCTTGAATTACCAACGCCAGCCAAACCTGCTGCAAATTATGTTCCGTTCGTGACGTATAACGGCCTCGTTTACGTATCCGGACAACTTCCTCTGTGGAAAGGAAAGCCTAAAATTACTGGAAAAGTCGGCAAAGATCTCAAGATCGATGAGGCCCAGGAAGCAGCTGGATTGTGCCTCTTAAATGTCTTAGCCCAACTAAAGATCGCTTGCCAGGGAGACTTAGACAAAATCACCAAGTGCATCCGCTTGACAGGATATGTCAATGCAACAGATGATTTCTCTGATCATCCTCAAGTTATCAATGGAGCTTCAGACATTCTCAAAGAACTTTTTGGTGACATTGGCGCCCACAGCCGAGCAGCCATCGGCGTAAGTTCCCTCCCCTTTAATGTGCCTGTGGAAATTGATGGCATTTTTGCCCTTTCATAGGACCGGCTTTCTCACCTATAAAGCCGCTTAATAGCACTCCCCACTCCAAAATGGAGAATAACACCCTTTCGCAACTCTCCTGGGAGCTCTCCTTTTTGCACGGAGGAATCCTTATTTGCCTTGCCTTTCTCCTTATGATGATCGCACACACCGATTGGAAAAAGTTTATCATTCCCAACAGATTCCTAGGTTATCTTCTCGGATTAGGGATTTTCTGGCAGTTTTTCTCTTCTGCCCCCTGGAATGAATCTCTCTCAGGGGCTTTGCTTTCTGGAATAGTAGCTTTAGCCTTAAAATATACATTAGGAGTCCTGCTAAAAAGGGAAGCTTTGGGCTGGGGCGACGTGAAACTGATGGCCATTGGCGGCCTCTGGGTTGGCCTAAGTGCTTTGCCACTATTCTGGATCACAGGAGGACTATTGGGTATTCTCGCGGCAATACCGGGGTGGCGGAATAAGAAAGAATATTTTCCCCTGGGCCCTGCCCTATGTGGAGCCATTGCGGTTTGTTTGTTGTGAGTAACTTGAGGAAATCCTTGCCACGTAACGGCCTCACTGGATTCCGAGCTCATAAGAAATTCTATCGCTTGCCATTGGCTTGCTAAGAATTCCTAATGGCCGGAAAGACGGTTGTGCCGATGGCAAGTACGGCTTGCTATGAATTCCGGAGAAATCGTCATCTCGGAACCTACGAATTCTAGACGAGCTGGCGTCTTAAACCAGTGAGTCTCAGAATGAGTTGGTATCTCGAAATCCAGGAAATATATGGGACCACTACAATCTCGTCGTAGCAAAGCGAAGACGGATGAAGGCTTAGATGCCGTAAAGGCCGTTGGCTAGAGTATCCTAATGCGGCCTGTATGTACAGGTGGGAGCCATATACAAAAACCACGGTCTTTGAAGGGATAGCCCCCTAAGGATGAATCAGCCCCAGGGAATTTACAGCCTCGCGCACCCCACAGCATCTAATCTCTCTTATATTATGGTAATATAATTCTGTAAACTGCAAGTTTTATCTACCTGCTATAACCTAACGCGTCCCAATGATCATCCTTTATAAAAAGGAATAAAGGCCTGGACGACTATTACCATCCAGCTTCGTCATCGCCCTCTCCAACATCATCATCACCGTCTTGGTCCTGATCATCCCCGTCATCATCCTCGTCCTGGGCATCGTCTTCATCATCCTGGTCCTGGGAATCCTCGTCACCTTCCTGATCATCTTCAGTGTCCTGGGCATCATCTCCCTGATCTTCAGCGGGCTCTCCCTCACCAACTTGATCATCACCGGCCTCTCCCTGATCATCGCCTTCCTCACCATCTCCATCATCCTGGTCTTGATCATCTTCCTCGCCTTCTCCCTTACAAGTATTGGAGGTTTCTGTGATCTTAAAGGCTTCATCACAAAGCTCTTTGTTTTCGTAATAGCTTCCTTCACCATCTTCGCAGGCACACTGACTATCCATATGTGCCAAAAGAGTATTATTATCCCGTTCCTCAGAGCTCAAACATCCTGCAAAAGTTGAGCATCCGCCACCAGATCCAGTGCCACCGCGCCCTCCTTCAAGAGCCTCTCGTACCGGGGCTGGCGCTCTTTTCTCAATGAAATCACGCACCGGCGCAGGCGCTTTTTGCATCATATTACGCCCAGCCTCCATCGCTTTCCCGCCCATCTCTTTAATTTTATCAAGAAATCCGGCAACTTGCAGATGGTCACTTTGGTAGTCCGATGTGTAAATCGTATCACCCGCACCTTGGCTCTGCCCAAAAGCAACAGGCTGAATCAAAACAACAAAAACAAATAGAACGAAAATAAAACTTGTGATCGACTTCATCGGAACTCCCCTTTAAAAACCCGGCTGATATAAAAACTCTGCCTATTTTCTTTATACTTCCCACTGTAGATTTATTATTATTCTCACCCTACATAGTATTATCATCTATCGGAAACAAAAAAAATTCAACTATAAAATAAATAAAGCCAACTACTTTGCATGACTTTCATGGCGATAAGAAGCAATGATCGCAATAACGATCGCCACCAAAATGAGGGACAGAGAAAGCCAGGTGGAAATGGGATACACATCCATAAGTAGCATCTTTGTCCCCACTAGCCCCAAAATAAAGGAAAGAGCATGTCGAAGGTAGTAAAACTTCTTTACAACCCCTGCTAACAAAAAGTACATCGACCGCAATCCTAACACGGCCAAAGCATTAGAAGTATAAACAATGAAAGGATCCCGCGTGATGGCAAAAATTGCTGGAATAGAATCCACGGCAAAAATAAGATCCGTCCCCTCGATCGTTAGCAGTACCAAGAAGAGAGGGGTTGCCAATATCTTACCTTTGGATCGCACAAAGAATTTCTCTTGGTGATATGTCTTCGTCATGGGCAAGAAAGACTTAACTTTTTGGAGTAAAATATTTTCTGACAAATGAGGCTCTTCATGACGATGCCAAAAGAACTTCAAGGCCGTCAAAACGAGAAAAATGCCAAAGAGGTAAAAGCTCCAGTGAATTTGCTCTATGAAAACGATCCCAACTGAAATCAGGAGAGCTCTCATAGTCAAAGCACCTATCACTCCCCAAAAAAGGACACGATGCTGAAACTGACAGGGCGTTTTGAAAAAGCTAAAAACAACAACGAAAATAAAAATATTATCGATGCTTAAGGATTCTTCAATTAAATAACCCGTAAAAAAGTCCAGCGCAGGCTGGGGGCCCCGCCAGAAATAGATTAAGATATTAAAGCCAATGGCGCAAAGAACCCAAAAAAGAGTCCAACATCCCGCCTCTTTCATCTCCACTTCTCGGGAAACTTTCCTAAAAACACCCAAATCTACGGCGAGAATAAGAGCTATAACGACATTGAAAACAATCCATGGCCAAAGAGGAATTGTATCCATAAGTTCCCTTCGTATCCTTTATTTTCTACAGTCCCAACCCTAACACAGTTTGTGCCACCTATCATGATTTTTATATACACTCCATGAATATACTTGTTGTGCCAAGGAAACGAATGAAGATAGGATCACGCTGAAATGACTAAAATTTTTATTGTTCACAATTTAGATCAGTGCCAATGGGTATTTAAAGCACTTGAAAACACAGACCGACAGAATATCTTCGGGCTCACACCACCATTTGGCGCCGCCTCTATGGGTGTGGGATACTTTGTATCCCTGGTAAAAGAGTGTCAGAAAACATTTTCTACGCTCCCTCCTATGATCTTGGACTGTGGAGACAAATCAGGCCATGTTCTCTCAGCCCTCCGATGTGACCTTAAACACGTCCTGTTCACGGGATCACAATCCGCCCACAAAAAACTCCAAGAAATTGCCTCACAAAATCGAGCAACTCTGTACGATGATTCAATTTTGGAAGGCCATGCCTTAGACCTATCTCACTTTAGTGTCTGTGACCGGGACCAGAAGTTTGAAGAATGGTTGTCTTGCTAGACGGCCCAGTTGAAGCCTTCATGGCCTGAAGAAACTGATTCACATTATGCTTCATCATTTTCAAATAAGTCCCTGCAGCCTCAGTTGGTTCAGATAAAGCATCTGAGTAAACGATCCCCCCAATCGTAGAGTCAGCTTCACTCGCAATTTGCTCCATAAGCTTAGGGCTGGAAATATTCTCTAGAAAAATGACCTTGATACCATAACGACGGGCCTTTTGAATAAGATTCACTAGATCTTGAGCCGAGGGTTCAAATTCTGTACTCATGCCAAGGGGCGCCAAAAACTCAACATCATAGTCCTCTCCAAAATAACCGAATCCATCATGAAGAGTCACGATCTTACGTTTTTCCGTTGGGATATTTGAAATGGCTGTCCGAATCCATTGATCCAAGTCTTCCAGTTTATTCAAATAAGCCTTTTTTCTAGATTCGTAGTAATCTGCATGGATCGGATCCTTTTGAGCAAGCGCCTGCGCAATATTGTGAATGTATTGTTTCACGTTGGAAATGCTATGCCAAGCATGGGGATCAAGTATTTCTTTCTCCTGGATAGGATCATACCGGCGTCTAACGCCTTTAGCCCCCACAATCACCGTGCCTTTATATCCCGAAGCTTCTATCAGGCGATTCATCCACCCTTCAAACCCAAGACCATTTGTAAAGACTAAGTCTGCATTGGCAAGTGCCTTAGCATCCCGGATTGATGGCTCATACACATGTGCATCTCCATTGGGCCCTACGATACTATCAACATGAACATGCTCTCCCCCAACAGCCTTTAGCAAGTCACCAAGCACACTAAACGTTGCTACTGCTTTAAGAGGAACTTGCTCCATTGCCATCCCCTCGGACGAGAGCAGCCCACAGAACAACACTAAGCTGAGAAAAAAACGCATCATTTTCAAAAAATTCTAACTTATTTTCGGGGAGGCAGGCCGCTTTCCAGCTCTAAGTGTCCGCAAACTCCCCTGAGTTCCAACCAATAAAGACAATATGTATAAAACACCTGCTACTAAAATGATAGAGGGTCCAGAGGGATACCCTGCATGGACAGAAATCAAAAGCCCCAAATAGCCCGAGCTCGAAGCAAACAGAAAGGACACCAGAATCATGCTCCAAACCCGTTTTGCCCAGAATTTAGCCCCAATGGCCGGCAACATCATAAGCCCCAGGGCCATAAGAGTCCCCAATGTCTGAAAAGCGGCAACGAGATTAGCAACCACCAGCATTAAAAAGATAATATGATAGTATCCTCCCGCCCCAGAAACCGATTTGAAATAATTTGGATCCACACACTCCAGAATCAAAGGTCGATAGATGGTCGCTAAAACAATGAGAGTAAGGGTTGCCACCCCCGCGACCAGCAGCAATGCATCCACGTTTACGGCCAATATGGTCCCAAATAGGATATGCAACAAATCCACATTGCTCCCCTTCATGGAAACCAGCGTCACACCCAAAGCCAAAGAAATAAGGAAAAAGCCAGCGAAACTGGCATCCTCACGTAATTGAGTCACCCGAGAAACAACGCCTGCCAACAGCGCCACCACAAGTCCCATTATAAACCCACCAAGACTCATAACCGTAAGGGACAAGCCCGAAATGAAAAAACCAATGGCCACGCCGGGGAGAATGGAATGGGAAAGAGCATCCCCCAAGAGACTCATACGCCTCAGGACTAAAAAGACTCCCACTGGGCCCGCCCCAAGGGCAAGAGCCATACAGGCCACCATGGCACGCTTTAGGAACAAGTGCTCTATGAAGGGTGCAAAGAAAAAATCATACATAGCTATCAGCCTCATGAAAACACACTGGAATATGGGCCTTGTCTTTTTCTGTTAGAACAGTATCCGTTTCCCCCCAAGACACAACTTTGCGGGACAAAAGAAGCGTATAGGGAAAATGCTTTCTCACCATGGCCAAATCGTGCATTACCACAATGATCGTTCGGCCTTGTTTGTGCCACTCCAGAACCAGTGCCATAAGATCCTTGACGGTCTTTTCATCAATTCCCGTAAAGGGCTCGTCTAATAGGATCAGTGCCGCATCCTGCAAAATAAGGCGCGCAAATAAGATCCGTTGGAATTGACCGCCCGAAAGAGCGTCCAAAGACCTATTTTCACTGCCCTTCATGCCAACTGTATGCAAGGCATCTGCAATGCGCTGTCTTGACCCAGGCGTAATGGCATCAAATCCTTTCGTTTGGACCCACAAACCCGTTGAAACGAGTTCTTCCACTGTGATGGGAAATGTACGATCCACTTGGGACGATTGAGGCAAATAAGCAATGTGGGATTTTTTTCTACTTGGGGTTTCGGAAGTGCATTTGATGGAAAAACTGCCCTTTTGAGGACGCACGAAGCTGGATAGAACTTTTACAAGAGTGCTTTTTCCACTGCCATTGGGACCAATAATAGCCGTCAAACTCCCACTCGGGAACGTCCCTGTCACACTCTGGAGTGCCACAACAGCCCCATAGGACACCTGTATATCCTTCAAGGAAATCTGAGGCGCCAAGGATATGTACTGTTCTTGCTTCTCTGGCATTACACAGCCCAAAACACACAGGCCCACAACAAGACTATGGGGATAAGAACTACGCCTATTCGCTGCCATATACCTTGCAAAAATGGACCTTGAGAGAATGGAGCACTCATTATACAAACCTCAGAAAATCAAATCCCCTGATCACAAACAAGTGACCATAAACAGTTGATCATAAATAAGAGCTTCTCACGCATAATTGTCAAGATTTTTCAATAAACAATGATCTTGCTCTCAACCCACTTCCTAAATTTTGCCTCTTACTTTTTCAAATGCAAGTTGGTAAAAAAGGAGCCAATAAAGAGCTATCCCATGAGTCAAAGAGGTGTTCCATGTGTAAAAAAATTCAGTTGTCCATATTGTTTTGTCTTATCGTCTGCGTTTCCCATACGCCTACTTTTCTCTGTGCCAAAATGCTTTTGCCACAATCTACGAATTTTAAAAATATCCATATCAGCGGCCCTTTCTCAAGAGCGACCACTGGCAAAAACGGCGCTATCTTCATGGATTTAAAGAATGCTGGGAGCTCCAATGATAAACTCGTGGGCGTGGCCTGTCCCTTAGCCCGTAGTGTAGAGCTTCATAATACGGTCAAAGAAGGCAAAGTCATGAAAATGCGTACCGTAGAATCCATTGACTTGCCTATTAAAACCAGTGCTTCCCTTGCCCCAGGAGGCAAACACATCATGCTCATGGGCCTCTATAATCCGTTAAAGGAAGGCGAAAATCTCACCCTCACCCTCTTTTTTGAAAGAGCCGGCCAGATCACCCTGGAAATTCCCATTGCCCAAGCCGGTGCCAAAAGCGCTCCTCTCCAACTTCCAGAGACTAAGGATGTGAAGAAAACCTAAAAAAAAACCACTTTTTATTGCCTCTTTGCTATAATCAAAACAGGCACTAAAAAAGTATCTCTTTAAGGGGGAGAGGATTCATGGGGTGCAAATCTGTTTTATCTATTGCGTTAGTTGCAGGGGTCCTATTCGTGGCAGCCCATGTTGCAGAGGCGAAAGATATCGACGATCTTATTGATAATAGCGATACAGCTATTGAAAAATTAGATGCTATTCTATGGATCGACCCAGATGCTCCCTTTGATGGAAAGGGGACATCCGAAAGCCCTGTATCTTTGGAACAAGCAAAGAAACTCCTCAAATCCGGAAATTACACGGGGGCGTATGTTTTTGGAGCCAACAAGGAACTTCGCAAAAAAGTGGCCGGATTTTTCTCAAGCAAAATAAAGGGGGAGGTTCTTAGAAACGATAAAACGGTCCATATATACGGGACTGGTCGCTCGATTGAAGCTTTCGCCTCACCTGAAGCAGTAGCTGCAACTTTGGAGAAGCCAAAAAAGCATAAGGCTCACAAAAAAGATCTAAAAGTAAGCGAACCGGAAACGACTAAAAGGGATGTATCCAAATCAGTTGTGGTACAGGCACAAACTCCAGTACCGACTGTCGTATACAGGGACTTTCCGGATGATGGATTTCTAAGATGGGGGGAACTGGCAGGCCGACAACTCGAGCAAGCTAAAAAAAAGGAAATTGCTTTTTTTCAAAATCCGAGTGATATAACCCACTGGGAGGCGCAGAAAGCCTTGAAAAACGTGAAGGGTCTGGTTGTAAAGAAAGACAATATTGATAGAACTGCTTTTCCATATGTCCACATGTTCAAAGCAGATACCATTTACCGTCGCGACCTCGCAAATTATTTCCAAGATAGCTCTGACGACGCAAAACAGTATCTTATCAAAAAGGTCCGAGATCACGTAAAGGAGGTCAGGCAAAGACAATTGCAAAACCTCGCACGCCCTGAAGATATGGATTGGACAGATGATGAGCTAGATGACTTTGAAGATGCCCTCCTGCATCCACAGGGATGAGAGTGGGATGAGAGTGGCATAAAACCCAAGCCATAAAATTTAAGGGGGCATGTTTTAAATTGATTTCCATACTGGAGTTGCTGGTCTTTTCCTATTTCCGAATACTCTCCAAACATAGAAATTAAAAAATTCCCCTTTTGTTATTTTTTTGTTACCATAGAAGAAGATAATAAGAATAGTTGCTTTATAGGGAGAAGATTCATGGGGTACAAATCTGTTTTATCTATTGCTTTGGTTGCTGGGCTCTTGTCCACAACGGCTCATTTTGCGTTGGCTAAAAATAGCGATACTGTCATTGAGAAATTAGATTCGGTGCTGTTCGTTGATCCAACTAAGGATTTTGGTGGATCAGGTACCCACAAAGACCCTGCATCAATGGAAGAAGCAAAAGCTTTGCTCGAAACAGACGAATATACCGAAGCTTATATTATAGACGGAACACAAGAAGAGCGGGACGACTTATCCCAATATTTCTCTAAAAAATCCGGTGGACAAGTTTTAGACAACTCCAGAGCTGTCAAGGTTATTGGAGCTGGCGCCATTCTTAAACCTGGTATTTCACCAGAAGCGGTGGCTCATGTCCTTAAGTCTGCTAAAACACATAAACCCCATGGACAGAAGCGTCGAGACCAATCGACGAAAGTGGCTGAGAAGGCACGTAAAATAGACTATGATGGCCTGGTTCAGCGGAATGTAGCGAGAGCACTGTGGAATCAACAAAATTATAGACTAACCCAGCCTGCTGCTCAGCATCACAGGGGGATAGCCCGCCTCCCCAGTACAAAACAGCAATTTGACCAAGCGTCAAATTATTTTGCCCGTTTTTTGTCCGAAGGAGGAGCTGGAAACCCTCAAGAGGGTGCTCTTTCTAAAGCTCACAGGTTCATAAACGATCAGTATGGCCAACAAAAAGATCAGGTACATCCTTCATTAGCTGCCCTTAAACAAGATCATGGAAATAACAATGGTACAAACGCACATTGGGACAACAAACTGTACCAAGCAAATTTGTTGGGTCGTAACTTGATTTGGGCGACGGAAAAAGTCAACAAAACTGGAACTGAAGCAGAGAAACAAAAAGTCAAGAATCTGCGACAAAAGCATATCCAAACCCTGGAAGATCTTAAGACAGCCGACCCGCAGTTTGCAGGTGACTACCAAGACATGCAGGATGAACTTAATGCTGTTCACTGATAATTTTCAGGGCCATCCTTCTTAATGTAGGAAAATTATAGGAGCTCAAAGTTCAATAACCATGGAGCTCAAAGTTTAATTACCATATTGGCATACTAACGACCATATTGGTTTGTTTCCATTCAGTCGCAAGTGAACTTCATGCTCTCTATATCGCCTCTATTTTTACTTTAAAACAAGCGCTAAATAGAGAAAAATTTGTTATTTTATATAATTATCTGTTACCATGAAGAGAGGTGATAAAGAATAGTTGCTTTATAGGGAGAAGATTCATGGGGTACAAATCTGTTTTATCTATTGCTTTGGTTGCTGGGCTCTTGTCCACAACGGCTCATCTTGCGTTGGCTAAAAATAGCGATACTGTCATTGAGAAATTAGATTCGGTGCTGTTCGTTGATCCAACTAAGGATTTTGGTGGATCAGGTACCCACAAAGACCCTGCATCAATGGAAGAAGCAAAAGCTTTGCTCGAAACAGACGAATATACCGAAGCTTATATTATAGACGGAACACAAGAAGAGCGGGACGACTTATCCCAATATTTCTCTAAAAAATCCGGTGGACAAGTTTTAGACAACTCCAGAGCTGTCAAGGTTATTGGAGCTGGCGCCATTCTTAAACCTGGTATTTCACCAGAAGCGGTGGCTCATGTCCTTAAGTCTGCTAAAACACATAAACCCCATGGACAGAAGCGTCGAGACCAATCGACGAAAGTGGCTGAGAAGGCACGTAAAGTAGACTATGATGGCTTGGTTCAGCGGAATGTAGATAGAGAAAATGCTGCCATGGCGTACCAGCTCATACAACCAGTCAACCAACTTGCGCAGATTCATGAACCACTCATAGGCACAAAAGCCTGGTTCAATCATCAAATTACACAACCAGCGGGCATAAATGGTTTCATATCAGAAGGAGGTCCGGGAGCTCTCCATCCGGCAGAAGGTAGCCTTTCTAAAGCCACTCGATACTTACGAGATGAGTGGGGACCAAATAAAGATCGCAACCATCCATCGGGCCATAATTTAGCAGTTGATGAGCATCTTAATAACAAAATACATCAAGCAAATTTAATGAATCGCCACTTGATTTGGTCGTCACAATTAATCAACCAAACTGGAACCCTTGAGCAGAAGCAACGGGTAGCCGCACTACGACAACAGCATCTAAATACCCTCGAATATCTCAAAGTTCAAGACCCTGATCTGTGGGCACAAGATCAGTACAATGGAATGATTGATGAACTTAACGCGGTTCACTGATAATTTTCAGGGCTATTTTTCTTAGTGTAGGGACAGTATAGGAACTCAAAGTTCAATAACCATGGAA
>Ga0209151_1001824_pt1 | contig 12357 bp, 9 predicted proteins | sample SaaInlV_DNA_165m_FD_184688 | JGI IMG/M metagenome (GOLD analysis project Ga0209151, IMG submission 184688) | Marine microbial communities from expanding oxygen minimum zones in the Saanich Inlet - SI075_LV_DNA_165m (SPAdes) (version 2) | ecosystem: Environmental > Aquatic > Marine > Unclassified ...
GCTTCTTGTTCTGTATCAACTAATGATCTAAATTTTGGAAATTATAATAGCGGTCAAAATGGCGATTTGGATGCGACGGGACAGCTGGGAGTAGCCTGTACCAACGATACTTCCTATACAATTGATGTGGGAACGGGATTATATGGGAACGGATCTAGCAGGAAATTGAAGAGTGGCAATTCGGCGACGGCATCACTGAACTACCAAATTTATAAAGACGCAGGCAGAAATAGTGTCTGGGGCGAAGGATCAGGCGGAGCCAGTAAAGTAGCAACCGGAACGGGCGGACAACAAAGCCACGCTATGTATGGTCGGATTCCCGCGGGACAATCGGGAATGCCCACTGGTGCGTATTCAGATCATGTAATCGTCGAGGTAACATTTTGATTTATAATAGTTTTTTCAGAATGTTCTCAAATTATCTAAAATTTTAAAAAAATTTTGGTTTGTTAACCTTTTGTTAACCTTTTCACTCTAACATTAAAGATAGAGGCAAATTCTCTGACGAGAATATTGACGCATCTTACTGTTAACAAAGGAAATACAGGAGGACATTGGCAATGAAACTAAAAATGACAAGCATAGCCTTGATTCTTGTGGGAGCGCTCGTCATGGGGACTGCAAAGGCTGATTCTTCAAATGATTCTTTTCAGGTACTCGCAACTGTTGTGGCAAGCTGCACGGTGACGAGCAATGATTTGAACTTTGGCACCTATGAGGTATCGGGGATTCATGCCTCCAGTAACTTAAATGCAACCGGCAGCCTGGATGTGAATTGTACGCAAAATATTGCCTATGACATCGGTATGGATAATGGTTTGTATTATGGGGCTGGGGGTCGTCAGATGGAGAGTTTGACTGGAACAGATAAACTTTCTTATCAGATTTATAGAGATTCTTCTCGGTCTAGCCAGTGGGGGGCCGTTATTGGATCAAATACAGAGTCCGATATTGGTACGGGCATTATTCAGTCTCATACTCTATATGGTACTATTCCAGGTGGTCAAAGTGCTGCTGTTGATGATTATTCGGATACGATTGTGGTTTCTGTGACTTTTTAACTTTTTAACCGGCATACCTTCCAATTCCGCCTTCTTCCCCTGTGGACGAAGGCGGTTTTTTATACGATAATGCAAAAATAATGCTATAAAAACAGGGATGTTTGTCGTTGCCAGCCACTACACCAAAAATCTTTTTTAGACTCATTTTTGTTGTAAGTTTGCTTGTGCTTTGGGCAAAACCATCTTTTTCAAATCCCTCTCCAGCCGAAATGCAGGAGTTTTTACTTGAGACATCGGTTAACCACTCTAAACAGCCTGGTGTTGCTCTCTTTCTGATGGATAGCGAACAGCATCTCTGGGCGGATAAGGACGAGATACTGAAATGGCGACTAAAATTGCCAGAAGGCGTCTCCCCAGTTCAGTATCAGGGGAAAGAGTACTATGCCTTAGATTGGTATGAAGGCAGCAAATATGAGCTGGACTACGGTGCCATGCATGTATTTATTACGTTGCCGCCAAGGCATTTTCCTGAAACAGTTCTAAGCGATCTTCCCGAAAAGGTATTTGCCAAACTACCCGAAGATGTGGGTGGCTTTTTGAATTATGATTTTACAGGGACGCGCACGGGGACGCAGGCAAAAACCCGGGGTACGGGTGTAACAGAGCTGGGTGTCTTTCTTCCCTATGGCGTGGTGACCAATGATATTCTTTATAAAAATATTGGAGGCAATTTTAAACCCATAAGATTAGAGAGCACCTGGACCGTTGATAATCCAGAAACGCCCAGTCGGTGGCAATTTGGAGATGCGACTGCTCGGCCCTCACCGTGGGGGGGCTCAGTCCTTTTTGGCGGTGTTAAATGGGGGACGGAATATGACATTCGGCCGGATATTGTAAAATTTCCTGTCCCAAGCTATCGAGGAAAAGCAGCTCTTCCCAGCAATGTGGAAGTGTTCATAAACGAATCAACTCGATTACGAAAGGAAGTGGAAAGCGGCCCCTTTTTGATCGAAGATTTGCCCGTTATATCTGGGGAAGGGGACATAAAAATCGTAACGACGGATCTATTAGGGCGGCGGCAAGAGGTAATTATGCCCTACTATACATCCCAGGAACTTTTGAAGCCTGGTTTGGAAGATATGTCCGTCTCGGTGGGTGTGATCCGCAGTGATTTCGGCATTGCGAGCAACCAATATACAGAGCCCATGGCCTCAGGAGATTACAGGCTTGGGATTACGGATGATTTTACCTATGGTCTGCATACGGATATTTTAAAGAAGAGTCAGTCAGGGGGGCTTACCCTTGAGTATCTTCTCTTAAATTACGCTATTTTGTCCAGTTCCTATGCCGTTAGCCGAGATACACGAGGGCCAGGGAGGCTGCTTTCCTTTGAGTTTTTGAGGCAGGGTAAATTCACCTACGGTGGGAGAGGAACCTTTACGTCGCGTGATTTTTCCAGTGCAAGCACTCTTTTGACTTCTGTTGCCCCTAGTTTTACGGGGCAGGTTTCCACAGGCTATACATTCGAAGATTTTGGGTCGTTAAACTTATCCTATACGTTGCAAAACCGGCGCTTGGAAGACTCAACAAAGTTTTTGACGCTAAGCTATACGAAAAATATTACGAATGGTCTTAACTTTAGAACCAGTACGCTTATGAATCTTGTGGACAAAAAGCAAAATCAGATAACCTTTTCTCTCGTTTGGACACTGGACTCCGATCATGTCTTGGCATCAAGTTATATCCATCGTAAGAATCAAGAAGATCAAAAAGTGACTCGATTCCGGAAGCGTCTCCCCACAGGCACTGGCTTTGGATACAATATTTTGGCCCGGAAAGATGATAATAACTTTTATGAAGCAGGGCTAGATTACCAAAACAATTATGGGAAATATCGTTTTATTGGATCTCGCTTTAAGGCCAATGATAGTTATCAATTAGAGGCTTCTGGTGGGATAATCCATTATGGTGGAACAACGATTATGGCACGGCACGTGGATCAAGGATTTGCGCTTGTCGAAGTGCCAGACATGAAAGATGTGCGTGTCTATAGTAATAATCAGCTTGTTGGAACCACAAACTCTGATGGGAAGCTATTAATCCCCAATTTACGAGCCCATCAGAAAAACAAAGTATATTTAGAAACAAAAGACTTGCCTCTGGATGCTCAACTGCTAGATGAGCCAGAGCTTATCTTTGTTCCTTATTTCCGCAGTGGTGTTCGCGCTCGATTCGATGTGAAACGATCAAAGAGTGCAACGGCTCAGATCATGATGGATTCTGGCGAACCTGTTCCGACAGGGGCATCTGTTAAATTAGAGGATCATGCACAGTCGTACCCCGTGGCATATGACGGAGAAGTTTTCTTGACGGATCTGAAAGTGGGGACTTGGAAAGGTGAGGCACAGTGGAAAGGCAACCGTTGTTCGTTCACGATCCAACTGGATAAGACCGATGATCCCATGCCTTATTTGGGGGCAATAGGGTGTAAGCATCGCCTTACGAAGGAACAGAAAGCTATTCCAGTTTTAAAGAAAGACGATGAAGCCGAAGCTGAAAAAGCTTCCAAAGATGATTCTGTAGATGGATCTAAGGGAGCTCAATCCCAGTCAGGTGAGAGTAAATTGCCAGCAGTTCAAGAACAAAAGTTGACGGACGAAACGGGGCCTCAAGATGAGTAACTTTGTTTTTAGGTTGAAGAGGATGTTCAACTGGAGTGATTTCTATTATTATGGGTACAATGGGGGATGTGAGTGTGTTCATGAAGAATATAAATGAAAAAAAGAATCTGCATAAAACCTACATATGGTTGATCTGTATTTGTGCCATGTTTTTTGTCAGTCAAAATGCGCAGGCGAAATGTAATGGGGAGACTTGTACATGTGACGTGACAGCAGACTCCTTTTCTTTCGGAGAATATACCCCATTTGAAAATCATTCCGTGGATTCGACCAGCACCATAAAAGTGACTTGTAGTGCCTCTGACTCTTTTAGGGCTCGGTATGTTATTTCTCTTATGACGGGCAATTCTGGCTCCTATCGGGTTCGAAAAATGAGCAGTGGCAGATCCTTTCTCCAATACAACCTCTACACAGGGCCTTCTCATCGCGTTGTGTGGGGAAATGGGAGTCAGGGCTCCAAAAGGGTTACGGGCAGAAGTTCCGGGTCTCGGGCAGTGACCAAGGAATTTACCTTGTATGGTCGAATCCCTTCGAACCAGAATGTGCCGGTTGGGTTTTACTCTGATACCATCGTCGTGGGGATAGATTTCTAGTTTCTAGAGAGCGGGAAAGGCCAAATCTATTATCTTATGTTTGGCCTCTTGTTTTGCCTCTGGGCCCTTTGATCGCTAAAAACTCTATACTGTCATCTCACGTTCCGACATTCGATAAATCCGATGCAAAAAGTTCCCACTCCGGCATCAGTTATCCGTTCCTACGAAACCTTTCTCAAAGCCCGCTTCTCAAACACATGTACGATTTTTTCGCCATTCCAGTGATAAGACAGGTGGCGTTCTTGGCGGCAATTGCTTAGGACAGCAGCTTTAAAGGTTGCGGTACACAGGCCATCAGGTTGGCGAACGCTTTTGTACGTTAGGCCATTGGAATCTTCAGACTTTAGACGAAGGGCGAGTGCTTGGGAATTTCCATAGTTGGTAGGGTGGTAAACATCAGATACATCCTCATTCAGGGTCCTGAGATCATGAAAGTCCCCCACTAGGTCTGCAACCAAGACGCGCATATCAATGAACATGGCCCCTTCCCCGGTTGCTCGGAGAAAGTTTTCCCGATGATAAGTGGTCTCGGCAATGGCGGTTTGCAGGTCGAAGGCCGCATAATACACGCCCCAAGAGCCATCACTAAAGCGGCTGCCACGCCTATTCTTGTGGGTAAAAGCTGCGGAGATATAGTTTGACGCAGGCTTTGTTCCGGCCGCATCTTTCCAGGCGGGGGCGCCACTGCGCAGCCGATCGTTGGTCATGCTTTCAATTTCGGCGAGGGCTCGGTGATTTTGTGGCCCGGCAATGCGTTCGAAAGGATTTACCGGGGGATACCGGCTGGGAATAATGCGCCAACAGGGAAGCCAGCGTATGGCACTTTTGGGTATCTTCATGACCAGCCTCCGCGCTGGGCATCCAAATACTGGCGTACTTCAAATAGATCAACCACATTACCAGATAGCATCCGATCTAGGGCAGACTTCTCGTCAAAAGCCGTATTGCTTTTATGGATCCATTCATCGGCAATGCTAGGGTTGGGGAATAGAATCTGGAGGGCTTTGTAAATGCCTAAGATATAGGAAATCCGCTCTAGTGTATCTTTGGACAAAAGGCCATTTTTCTCTTTTTTCCATTTGAAAAAGGTGGAGCGGGATTCTAGGCCCAACAAATTCATTTGTTGCTCAGTATCAAGGTGCCAAAGATTTGCAATGTTGAAAAATGCATCCAAGGCAGGGCGCGCCAAATCGCGACGATTAATCTCTTGTGAGGTACTTGTATCAACCATTTCCCTGATCCCTTTGCGGTTGTTTATGGATAGTCTATATATAAAATTTATCTAAAATTTTATCCATATTTGGACTTTTGTCAAGGGGGAGGATAGAAGACGGTTGACGTCCTAATTTTTACATAATAAATCTATCCATAGAGTTAAACGGAAATATTATATATATGGAGAGTTTCCAGATGAGCAGAATATCCAGTTTTTTCAGCAAGCCTTTGTTGGTTTTGGCGTTTATATTTGTTGGTACGACAGTTACTGAGGCATCTAGTAAAGTATTTGGGATGGAGGGGGCTACCTATTCTATGGTAGATAATTCAGAGTTTGAAGAAGACGGGAAAATGTATGCAGTGGTGCGGGCAACAGTTCAGAGTCAGTCGGAAGAGGAAGATTTCACTCAAGAGAAAGAGTTTGAGGTACGAGGATCCCACTCAAAGTATGCGTATCATGATGGTGAATTATATGCGACTGATGTTTTCAGTGTGAGTAGATTTATGCTCAACGAGGAAAGAACTCCTTTAGCTTCCCATATATTTAACCGTACGGAACAATATGGCTATGAGGCTTTAGGAGAAACCACTCTTAGAACAGCCTTGGAAGATGGTTGGGAGGCCGTTTTTAAAGGAACGCGCTTCCAAAGGCCTTTTGAGGGTGGTGAGTTTGTTCTTGAAGATGAGCAGCAGAATGATGAGCGTGTGAGAGAACAAAGGACAAAGGAAGCGAGTCTGAATTTTTCAATTTGTGTGCGGGAGTGGGATGAATTTTCAGGTTTTAAGAAAAAAAAGCGCCATTCCCTGAAGCAGTATGATGGTTACAAAGTTTCAAAAGTGACGGAGCATCGGATCCCTGGAGAAACAGAAATTAGTCGGACTGAAACTAAGGAATTAGAGCCAGGGGGAATATATACCACGACGACAGAGGCCCCTGAGTGTGCATCGGGACAAAAATTACGAGAGCTTAATCCTCTGTAAGTCTTAAGCCGGTGGGATCTAGAGGCACTTGGTATATCCTTCAGGCTTCCGGAAACAAGTTCAAGAAACGGAGGGCAGCAATGGTCAAAGCCATTAATCTGACCTCCGATTTGAGGCTGTTCTCTGCCCCTTGAGATATCTTACTCAACCGTGATCGTTGTTGTGTATTCGTCCTCTTTAAGGAGCCCGGTCAGCTTGATTTCATTGCCTGTAAGGTCTTTATCTAGGCTTATTTTCCAGGTGTGACGTTGTTCTGGAAGCACGTAGCTGAACGTAGATTCCTTTTTGCTAATTGGCTTATCAGCGGTATCTTTTAGCTGTAAGTCTGCGACACGGATATGGTTTTCTCCTGCGTTGTGGAGATCCACTTGCACCGTTTTGCTATCTAGGCGCTTTGCTTTCCAAATAGGTTTCATCTCCGTTTCATTTTTCGGATGTACGAATACGGGAATACTCATAACCAATTGGACCTGGAGCTTTCCCTGTCGAGCCTTCGCCTGAGCCGCTGTTGTGACTTCGGGGATGATTTCCGTGATAAACAGGCGATATGCTTTTTCCCGTTTTTCATCGGGGGCATTTCTAAGGGCGACCCGAATGGTCTGGCTCTTTTTTCCTTTTACGGGAAAGATAGGAGGGCTTACGACCATGTCTCGGCTCAATTCATATAAATCTTCACCGTCCTTTTGGTCCCAAGATTTTAGTTGGACCTGAAGCTGTCCACTTTCATCATTTAAGTTCCTGAGAAGGAGCTTTGTCACCGTGTCTTGAGGGGACAAATGGAGGCGGATAGGATTTAAATGATAGCTTCCTGTCGCAAATACCTTTGATGGATTGGACAGAAGTAAGCAGCTAAAGAAAGCGAGTAGGATTTTGTTTTTATGTTTCATTTTAGTATGTCACCGTAACTGTTATTACATCACTATACGTATCGTTATCAATCACTTGCCCTGACAGGACGGCACCGTAGACTGTAATAGTCTCGTTGGTGCCCGAAGAGGTCCCTGATTTCGTATCGGAGCCGGGAGAATTTCCCCAGTTGATGCTTCGAGACGAATTTTGGAATAACTTATAATTTAAGGTATCCGACCCGTTGGCGGCTTTCATCTTTCGCGTCGTCGTTGTTCCACCAGAAGTCGTTCCTTGGTTCAAACCGACGTCATACGTTGTCCCAACGGTACAAGTGAGTTGAATATTTGAGCTAGAGTTCAGATTATTGGTAGCGTTGACGCCAATTGGGTCGTAACTGCCAAAGCTCAAATCGTTGGCGGTGACCTGACAGGACTCCGCAACAGAGGCTGAAACTTGGAATGTGGTTCTATCTGATTCTCCCGAGTCGCCGGCGTCTTCTCCCCCTGAAGAACCAGCGAATGCTCCTGTTGCATAAAAAAGGCCAAATGCTACAGCAGTCGCTTTAGAAATTGCTATTTTCATTGTTGATACTTTCTCATTTTTTTCTTTTCAGTATGTCATGATATAAAAATTAGGTATAGCAATTTTGAAATAAATACATTTTTTACTTTTAAATCAATGATAAAAGTTAATTTGGTCCCTGTATTTTTTTTAATAGCCAAAATGTCCTTGGCGGAGGACGTATTTAATAACTCGGACGGTATGGTCGTCTAACCCACTGTTAAAATCTAGATTAAGGTGTTGTAAGCTCCGATTAAAAACTATCCCATTTGTGTTTAGTTTTGTACTGGGGCCTTCCTCATCTGTTCTCGATTCATTTTTGCCCTCTTCTTTTTTACCCTCTTCGTTTTCGTCCTTAAAAGCTGAAACATCAACAAGTCCTAAGGTAAGCATGGTAAACCACCCCTGATTATTAATAGAATTATGAGAGAGGTCAACGTCCTTCAAAACAGAATTCTTTCTAAATAATCTGGCTAGGCAAGAACAATCTCGAACATCAATTCGATTATCTTTCAAATTCAAAATGGAGACAGTTTCATGATTTTCGAGTGAGTCGACAAGCGTTGTCAACAGTTGGCCATTAACGCTATTTGAGGAGAGGTCGAGTAGGCTAAGTTTACTACGTTTAACGGCGGGACTAAGTTTTTCAATGGCAGGTTGATTAAGTCTCGAGCTAGCAAGATAAAGCTTAGTCAAATTTCCATCACCCAAAACGAGCAATCTGGCTATGCTTTTTATACCTGCTTCTCCAAAAACGTTATCACTGGCGTCCAATGAAATAAGGTTATTGGCATCGTATAGAATAGTTTCAATTCTATCGTCGGAAATACCGCAGCGTGAAATACTCAAATGGGTTAAGTGAGAGTGTTTTCTAAGTTGTTGTCCAAGTGTTTCAGCCTCTGTATCTGATAATTGTCGTCCAGAAAGATTTAATTCAGTGATGAATTTGCTGCTTAAGACTCTTTCAAGTTGAACAGAAAAATCCCCATCGATTTCATAACTTGGATCGGCAAATTCGACGGGGAATCCATTCTCAAATGCGAACTTTCTGGCCAGGGCAAGAAGCTTATCCTGAGGAGTAGAGTCATCGGTAAGCCTAAGTTCCTTGGGGAGGTATATATGATTTTTTCCATCTAATTTTGGGTATTTTCTTTTTGTTTGTGGTTTTGAAGCCATTTCCCTCAGTTGTTCTAGTTCTTGGGCCTCATGAACAACTTGCACCAGATCTAAATCCTGGTCTGTAGGAGTGGCTCGTGAATTGGAGGTCGAGCTTTTTACTGGAGCTAAGGCACCTGGAAAACCAAGAATATAGTCTTTGAGGACTGGATCGAGAGTTTGAATGCCGGGTTCGGTAGCAAAGCGGGTTAAAAGTTTTTCAAGAATCAAAATTCCTAAACTAGCAGCATACGTGCCCTTCAATGCAGCAGCAAAAAAAACGTCGTTTGCCTCCTTAAAAGCGGAGATCAAGGCAATCGGACTACGCTTTCGGAGAGAAAGTTCTGTACTCAAAGTACACCTTACACGCATCTCAGGAACTTCTATTTCAATGCCTGGATATAAACCCTGTACATGATCTACTGTTTTTTGTGACCTTGTATCAAGTTCGTCCTTTGATGGTGTCATAAGAGCTGCAATGTTTCCTAGTAGATTGCTTCGGAAACAGGAGACTGTGTCAGAATCTAATCGGCACCCCTCATCTGTTGGACTGTAGATGGCTGCGAACTTCTCATTGACTGGGCACAACATAGCACCACCGCGTTCAGGTTGTCCGAAAAGCCCAGACCTATGTCCCTTGAAAATAGGGATTTGATTTTGATTTATTTTAGCAAGAACGATCCCGCGAACATAAATGTGTAATTCAGGATGTTTTACGAATCTACTGAGGTCTTTATAGGAATAGGGTGAATCAGGGGCGATAGAAAAAGAGCTACCTCGGCTGGTTGATGGAGTGTTGTCTCTTGTGACGTGCTGGGGTATGGCGTTTGCATCGGTAGGTGATGCACTGTTGGATTTTACTTTCTCTTCTTCTTTGGGCGGAGGGGGGGGCACTACGAAGGAAGAAACATTAGATAGCGATTCTTTGAGTGCCGATTCATCTGCAGCTTCATTCAGTTTATTTCGAAGATTCTGTGCGATAGTTAGCATTTCCTCGTCAGAGTGCTTAACAAAAATACTGCTATCTGTTGGACTACCTGTTGAATTAATCAGCTTATTTATGAGGGGGTAGGATCCCTCTGAACCTGCAATTACGACAAAATCAGCGTGAATTCTTTTGGTGGGCTCTCCTGCTAAGACCATGTATCCAGTTGGTGTTTCTCCATCAGGATAAGTAGCATATTTGATTATTCCAGTTACTTCATGATTGGTGTACGTCTCAATATTCTTTCTTTTCAGAAGGTTAAGTAGATATGACCCTACTAACATAGGGTTCATCCCCTTTTCCTTTGTCAAGATCCCTCCCAGGAATTGAGGAAATCTTTCGTCTTCTTCTAATTCTTCAAAAAGGGCACTAGGAAGTCCCAGGAATTGATTGCCTGTTTCTTCATCGCTGTCAAAATGTTTTCGAAGTTCAGCAAAAAGTTCTGAATACTGTTCTTGACGTCTCTCATAATTTTCTCTGACTTGTTCTAATGTTAGTTCTTCTTCTGACTCCAACTTTTCTTGTTTTAACTTTGAAACAAGAAAGGCTAGACGTGGTAAGTTTGCGAAAATGTATTCTGGAAGCATTTGTAAAAATAGCAAGCTTGAGTACATACAGGACTCGGAAGTGTGCTCATGGGTAGAGTATTCTCCTCCAGAGTGAAGTCTGATAGCGAGGATACTAGCACCAGAAAATAACCGCTCATTTTTCTCTACTATGATGACATTAAGTCCAAAACTACGGCACAATATTGCTGCGGGGAGAGACGAATATCCTGATCCAACAAACACAATAGTTGGCATGTTTTTGGCAAGAGAAGGAGTGACAGCTCTTGAGGCGGGATTTTCTAATTTAGTTTTACACGTGACGTACATCCCCTCCAAAAAGAGAGGGGCTCTTGTGTGGTTTTCGTTAGTGGCTTGAGTAAACCACTCCACTGCTTCCAAGTTATTGCCAGCATTCAGGGCTTTCACGCCGTTAAGGAAAAATTGATTTGCATTCCATTTTCTATCTTCAATACTACTAGTTGATGAGGGAGGTAGGGGGTGACCATGTGAATCAGTTTTGAAGCTCACCTCCCCCAGGCTACTGGTAGACACTCCTCTTTCTCTAGTAGTATTCCACTGATCCTCGTTTACAGGTTCGTCCGTTGTTGGATAGATCGAAATTTTTTTGGATGTGAATCGTTTAATACTAATAATAGGTGATCCGGGGGAAGTGTCTTCATCTCCCTCTACTGCCCACACAAGGCTAGGGGCGCTTACAAAACAAGCTATACAGAATATGGTTGCGAACTTTTTATAACTTAAGAAAATCGATTTCATTAAAGCACCAAGCTTCACATAAATACATTTTATTTGTATAATGATGATGTATATATGAAATTCAATGAAAAGAAAATGCATAAAATTCAATTGGTTTTTTGAATGTTGCTACAATATAATGTGAGTCTGGGCTTGGTTGTGCATAAATAAATTTAATGCATTGTTAAGTGTATGTCCAAGTGGCTAAAAAACTCACTTCCAACTTTCTGAAGCTTTAAATACATTCTTTCGAGGATTCGCGGCGATACTGCGATTCTTGTCTTTGTTCAGACTTTTCTGCGCGAGGATGTGAAGAATTTAGACGTTAAAGCGGAAGTGGAAGACATCGCCGTCTTGGACGAGATAGTCTTTTCCCTCTAGGCGGAGCTTGCCCGCTTCTTTGGCACCTTGCTCTCCTTTGAGAGATAAGAAATCGTTATAGGCGATGGTTTCTGCGCGAATAAACCCTTTTTCAAAGTCCGTGTGAATACAGCCAGCGGCTCCGGGTGCCTTTGAACCCTTTTGGACAGTCCAAGCCCTAGCTTCCTTGGGACCTATGGTAAAGAAGGTAATGAGACTTAGCAGAGAATAGCCCTCTCGGATGACTTGGGAAAGCCCTGTTTCTTTGAGATCAAGGGATTCAAGATATTCTTGTCGATCTTCCGTTGAAAGCTCAGCCGCTTCTGCCTCAATGGCGGCAGAGATAATGGCTGTTCTGGCTCCTACTTTTTTGGCATGTTCCGCAACCTTTTGGCTGTGTTCATTTCCAGTACTGGCTTCCTCTTCGTTCACATTACAAACGTAGAGAATGGGTTTTAATGTCAGCAAATTTAATTGATTCAAAAAGGGCTCTTCATCGGGTGATACATCCAATAGGCGAGCAGGTTTTCCATCCTTCAAAAGTTCGAGGGCTCTTAAAATTAGGGCATGGAGCGCTTTTGCTTCAATAGCTTCCTTTCCCTGGGAGCGGGTTTTCTTTAAAACAGAAGCTTCTTGGCGCTCTAGGCTTTCCATATCGGATAGCATAAGTTC
>Ga0209151_1001826_pt1 | contig 12353 bp, 15 predicted proteins | sample SaaInlV_DNA_165m_FD_184688 | JGI IMG/M metagenome (GOLD analysis project Ga0209151, IMG submission 184688) | Marine microbial communities from expanding oxygen minimum zones in the Saanich Inlet - SI075_LV_DNA_165m (SPAdes) (version 2) | ecosystem: Environmental > Aquatic > Marine > Unclassified...
GATTAGTTTGGCTTTTTATCTTTCCTTATTAAACCCCAATAACAGGAGGACCTGGTATTTTTGTCTGGTTTGTCGCTTCTTAAAGACAACAAAAATTAACTCACTCACCTAATTTTGCAATTTGCTCTTGTAAAAGAATTTTCTCCTCAAAATTGCCTCCGAATAATTAAGGAGAAGAGTTATGAAGAAAGTCGAATTGGAAAATCGTGGTGGTGTGCCTACATATATTACTTTTTTTATAAAGCAGATATGATGGCAATGTAACTAGGTCAAAAACATTGTGAAACTTTTTCGTAATCCGAACTTGTTCTGCCTATTCCGAGGAGAGGGTTGTGTTGTTTGGGATTACGGAACGCATAATCAGTATGAGCTTAACAAAGAATATTTTGATCGATTGCAGTTACGGGGTCAAAACTCGGAGTTTTGTTTTTCAAGCATAGATGAAGAATTATTAGAGGCCAATTTATTAAGTAGGCAAGAATATGAAGACAAATTGTGGGGTTGGGACCAGCTTGCTAAGATATTTCACATGGGGACAAGCGATCTCAGTTTGGCTGAGAGCTATAACAGTAATGAAGAATGGGCCCACCTCTATTTAGATCATTGTGAAAAAGTGGAAAACGATTGTGGCTCTCTTTTTGTGGAGAGAGAGGGGGAGGTAACCTCTCTTCCGGCCCCAGATTTTTCCCTATACGATGATGTTACCTTGTTAAGCGTTTTAAAAAACAGAATGACCTCTCGGTGCTTTGATGGCAAAAAGACGCCTCTAAACACCCTCAGCACTCTCCTTTTTTCCTGTTTTGGCCTGATTCACGGGCCCTGGAGTCACCTGAAGGAATTGGGGTTAAAAGAATTGGGCATTCGAAAGTCGAGCCCGTCGGGGGGAGGACTCCATCCCACGGAGGCTTATGTCCTCATTTTGAATGTGGAAGGCATAACTCCAGGGCTCTATCATTACAATGTGAAAACCCATTCTTTGACTGAGATTCAAAAAGGTACTTACGGTGATAAATTAGTAGACTTTTTGGTGGGCCAATATTTTGCAAAAGATCTTTCCTTTGGGGTATTTTTAACGGCCTATTTTGAAAAAATGTGGGGAAAATACCCCCATTCTCGGGCCTATCGCGTGGCGTTGATGGACGTGGGACATCTGTCCCAAACCTTTCAATTATGTGCCACTGGGTTGAAACTCTCCACATGGTTGACGGGGGTGTTTAAAGATACTGAAGTCTCTCAATTTTTAAAATTGGAAGGGATTCATCAGGCGCCCCTGTTCTTTGTAGGCGCGGGGACCGGAGACCCATCCCCTTTGGATCCCATAATGATCGAGGCCCTGAAAGACCGAAAATGAAGAAGACAAGAAAAAACTAATTACATTTAAGATTCAAGGAGTTCATAAAATTTTAGTAAAATTGAATTTGAAAATCTGAAAAATGTGTTACAGTTATCGGTGAAGTTTAGGTAGGCAAACATAAAGAATAGAAAAATGGATTTAGAGAAGGTTAAGGTATTTTACCGTGTAGCCCAAGAAGGGGGTATAACACGAGCGGCTGAGAAGTTAAATATTGCTCAGTCGGCGGTCAGTAGGACGATCTCCCTCCTGGAGGAAGATCTTGGGACATGTCTTTTTTCTAGACATCAAAGGGGGGTCGAACTTAGTGAATCGGGGAGAATTTTATTTTCTTCTGCACAGAACATAGTCTCGCTTGCAGATCTTGCTCGTACCGAAATAGATGACATTAAGTTTGAGGCGCGTGGTAAATTAAGTGTGGTTACGACTTCTGGTTGTGCAAATATCTGGTTGCAACAATATTTACCTGGTTTTTACAAAAAGTATAAAAACATGAGGGTAAAAATTATAGGTTGTGATACGGATATAGAAATTGAGAAAAGATCTGCTGACGTTGCTATCAGACCATTTCTTCCTCATCGTCATGATCTTATTCAACAATATCTGAAGACATGTCATTTAAAGGTGGTAGCGAGTAAGGAATACCTGTCAAAATTTGGGACTCCCAAAACATTTGAGGAACTGAACGAACATCGCATTGTGTGTTTACCACAAGAGGTGATGTTACCTTTTGGAAATGTTAATTGGTTGCTCACACTTGGTGCTAAGCCTGGAAAGGCAAGGGTTCCTTATTTTGAGGTAAACTCGTCTGTAGGATTAATTGCGGCAGCTGAAAATAATATGGGCGTTGTTGCAATGGATAGAGATTTTCTGAAATTAAAAGGTTCGCACTTAGTTGAAGTTTTCCCCGAGCATGAAGGACAAAAGGTTAATCTCTACTACATCTATCCGAGTCAGCTCAAAAATTCTAAGCGCATCACATCCTTGGGTGAGTACTTGGTAGAGCAGCTTAAGAAAGAGCCTTCATACGATCCTAGTCAGGAGATTGAGCCTGGTGAGGTGCCGAAGGAGTTTCGGGCAAAGATTAGTGCCTAGGGCGTTCGTTAGGTAAAACTTGGAGTTGATCTCCATTCTATTAACGAATCATTTCTAAAACACATCCATCACGCGTGATCCCCCAAAACTTGTTTGGAGCGTTTATTTAGTGATGTGTCCACAAGCCCCAAAACTTATGCTTTTATTTAGTGATGTATCGGATCATCTCCCGGATCACCCTAAAACATATGCTTTGGATCGAAGAGCAGCGTAAAGTTGTGCCAGGAGGCATATTTGCCTGCAGGGAGCCTGAGGGGGCTGCAGGAGGGATGACGGACAGCGCGAAGGGCTGCATCTCCGGCGACGCGGTATTGGGTGTCAGTTTGATAACGGCTCTTATCAACAATTTGGGCATCTAGGACTTTTGCTTCGGGGCTCATGATCAAGTGAATATTGACGGCAATAGTTTCTGCCCCTTTGACCCCCACGGGTGGTGTCCAGCACCGCATCAATTGCTGTTTTAAGGCATCGATCTCGCTGATGGAGATTGTGTTTCCCTTTTCAGGGGCGCGGTTAATTTGTTTTTTTTTTGCTTCCTCGGTCAGAGGCTCTTCCGTCTTTTTAAGATCCTCTACCGCCTTGATCACACTGTCAAAAGGATCGTCCTGCTTTTGCTTTAAGAACGGCTTTTCCTCCGGCTTTTTCGGTGGCTGTTTTACTTCAGGCTTTTTTTCTTTTTGAGGAGGCTTGGGCTTTGGATCAGGCTTTGTGTCTGGCCGTTCTGGTTTTTGTTGAGGAGTGGGCGTGACGTCCTTGGTGATGGGCTTTTGCTTGGGGGCAGGAGGGGGCTTAGGCTTGGGTTCGGGCTTTTTCTCTGGCTTCTTTTCAAAGACCTTTTTCTTGCGTATGGGCGGTGCCTGGGTTTTCTTGCCAATAGGAACCACTTCTACCGGAATGGGGCTATCGATGGTATCAAAGGGTGACCGAAGAGCTGGTACACCAAAAATGAGAAACGCGATAAATATAACGTGAAAGGCTCCCGAAAAAACAAATCCTCTATTCTTAATGGTCAAGGAATTTAGAAAGTTCTTAAGAGGATTCACTATGGGCATTTTTAGGAGGACTTCTTTTTTGGTGCCATGGGGATCTCGGCAAGAAGGGCCACTTTGGCAAAGCCTGCCGCACTGATGGCACCCATCACCTCCATAATATGTCCGTACTCCAGAGTCTCGTCCCCTCTAATGAAAATTTTGGTCTCCAAATTGTTTTGGGTCACCGTTGTCAGACGTGCAGAGAGATCCTCGAGGGCTGTCTCCGTTTCCTGAATGAAGATCTTTCCCTTCTTATCGATGGAAACAGTTAGCGGCTCCACCTGATCTGTGAGGCGCGCGGCATCTGTCTTGGGAAGATCTACTGGCACGCCAACCGTCATCAAGGGAGCCGTCACCATGAAAATAATAAGGAGCACCAACATAACATCCACCAGTGGCGTTACATTGATCTCGCTCATGGGAGCGAACCCCCTTTGCTTATTTCTTCTAGATTTTTGAGCCAGGGAAATTGCCATGATTAACTATCACTCTCTTCCAATTGGCGGGAAATAATTGAGCCAAACTCGCTGGAAAAAGATTCCAGCCGATTTCCATACCGGTTAATATCTGCGGAAAGTTTATTATAGGCAACAACGGCAGGAATGGCGGCGACGAGGCCGAACGCTGTTGCAAGCAGTGCCTCGGCAATACCAGGAGCCACAACGGCTAGGTTGGTGTTTTTTTGGAGTGCAATGGACTGAAAGCTATGCATGATGCCCCAGACTGTTCCAAAGAGCCCGATGAACACGGCCGTAGCGCCAATGGATGCCAAGAAACCCATGCGTCTTTCCAGGACATCTATCTCTCGCCCAACGGTTACATTCATAATGCGATCAATGCGATCCTGAATGGTGGCTCGTAAATCCGATGTGGCGGCTTTTCCTTTGGTAAGGGAGCGGCGCCACTCACGCATGGCGGCGCAAAAAACCGACTCCATAGGATTCTTGGGCTTTTGAGCAATGCGATCATAGAGATCGTCAAGGGCGCCACCAGACCAGAATAGATCTTCAAAAGTACTCGCTTGGAGAGCCAGAGTTCTTAGGCGAGAAAATTTGCTGAAAATGATGCTCCATGACCAAAAAGAGGCCAATAACAAAATCAGCATGACGATTTTCACGACGGGATCGGCTTGGGAAATCATGCCCCAGAGTGAAAAATCGATAGCAGAAGTGCCACTAAGGGCTGCGGCAGTAAGATCTGAACCTTGCATAAGTTATCCTCGTTTAAGGGGTTGTTTGAAAAGGGTTAAAATATTTTCCGGAATGCGTATGGGATGCCCATCGGTCGTGATAAATACAAGCCTTACTGACAATTGTGTCAGAAGTGTTTGATCTCGGTAAATCTGTTGATCCATCATTAGACTCGCATTTTTTATCTCATCTACTGTTGTATGGATTTCTAGCAGATCGTCAAGATGTGCTGGCTTTAAAAAATCAATATTACACGAGCGCAGGACAATAACACATTGTTGTTCTTTCATAAGGGAAGATTGCTCAAATCCCAGGGCGCGCAGGAACTCTGTCCGGGCTCGTTCCGCAAATCGAAGATAGCTCCCGTGGTAAACAATGCCGCCGGCATCTGTGTCTTCGAAATAGATTCGGACGGGAAAGCGGTGGGGGGAGAATTGTTCAGCAGGCATTAAGTGTCCTCTTGGAAAAGGTCAGATTGACCCTCCCGAGCTGGTGCCTCAAGTCCCAAGTAAGCAAATGCCTGCTGGGTCAACATGCGTCCGCGTGGGGTGCGTTGCAAAAAGCTTTCCTGAATCAGGTATGGCTCAATGACATCTTCGATCACGTCCTTTTGTTCCGACAGGGCGGCCGACAATGTTTCTAGTCCTACAGGGCCACCAGCATAAGTCTCGGCAATATAGGATAGATAGCGCCGATCCATGGCATCTAAACCTCGGCCGTCTACATCAAGATGACTCAAGGCCATATCGGCTGCTTGTTTATCTACGGGAAGGGTGCCCTTAACCGTGGCAATGTCGCGCACCCGGCGCAATAGGCGCCCCGCAATACGCGGTGTTCCCCGTGAGCGGCTGGCAATTTCATGGGAACCATCACGGGTTAATTCCAAGTCCACAAGGCTCGCTTGACGATCAACAATATGCTGCAGCTCTGGAACTTCGTAAAAATTCAGGCGTAGAGGAATGCCAAATCTCTCTCGAAGAGGGCGTGTAATAAGTCCAGATCGCGTTGTTGCGCCCACTAATGTGAACGGAGGGAGATCAATGCGAATGGAGCGCGCTGATGGGCCTTCTCCAATGATCAAGTCCAGTTGAAAGTCTTCCATGGCAGGATACAGAATTTCTTCTACAGCAGGACTCAAGCGATGGATCTCATCGATGAACAAAACATCTTTTGGTTGAAGGTTTGTCAATAAGGCCGCTAAATCCCCTGCCTTTGAAATAACAGGTCCCGAAGTGGCTCGAAACCCTACGCCCAATTCATGAGCAATGATCTGTGCCATGGTGGTTTTTCCCAAGCCAGGAGGCCCATGAAGGAGCACATGATCCATGGCATCACCTCGTCCTTTTGCGGCAGTGATAAAGACTTTGAGGTTTTCACAGGTTTGACGCTGTCCTACAAAAGACGCCAGGTCCTGTGGGCGTAGGGCATGATCGGTCTGCTCTTGAGCTGTGGGATTACGATCTACAAGGCGGTCCGGCATATTCACAGTGCGGCGCTCCCTGTGGAGAGCAATTTCAAGGCGGCGCGAATCAGTTCTTCTGCCGAGGGTTCTCCTTCATGTGATTGGAGAATTCGTGTCAAAACGTCATGGGCTTCTGCACGACGATATCCCAAATTGGTTAAGGCAGAGAGGGCTTCATCTTTGGTTCGCACAAGAGGAGATGCTGCTTCGGCGCCTCCTTTCGAAGGAAATGGAACAATGCCAGGGGCACCGAATTGGGGCACTTTATCTTTTAATTCGGTAACGATGCGCCCCGCGAGCTTGGGACCGACGCCATCGGCGCGTGTGATCATGGCTTTGTCTTCAGCCAATAGCGCATTCGTCAGGTCATTAGCAGATAAGGCACTTAGTAAGGCCAGACCAACGCGAGCGCCAACACCTTGCACGGTGGTAAGGAGTTTGAACCAGCCTTTTTCTTCCGGCGTCGCAAAGCCGAATAAGGTTAATTGTTCCGCTCGCATGATGGTTTCAACTTGAACTTCACAGGCTTCACCTACTTCAGGTAACTGGGACAGAGTCTGGTTGGAGCAAAACAGTTGATAGCCGACTCCTTGGACATCAATAATAATCGAGTCTTCCAGGCGGGTATCGATGAGGCCTTTAAGTTTTGCAATCATCGGTTTCGACCCCTCTATTTTCTAAAACTATGTTCCCCATTTGGCCCGTGTTTCCCGCATATGGTAATGACAAATGGCGACGGCGAATGCGTCGGCCGCATCGTATCGTACTTTCTCATCTAAGGGAAGGATGTGTTTTATCATTTGGGATATTTGTTCTTTAGAGGCATGGCCCGATCCTACGACGGCTTTTTTGATCTGATTAGGGGCGTATTCTGCCACTGGGAGATTGGCTTGGGCAGGGACCAGGAGGACCACGCCTCTTGCTTGGCCCAGCTTAAGGGTGGAAACGGGATTTTTGTTCACGAAAGTTTCTTCAACAGCAGCTTCGTCCGGATCATAGTCATGTATTACTTTTGTGAGGCCCTCGTGAAGAAAGGAAAGACGCTCGGCCATTGAAAGTGTTGGAGGGGGGGATACGGTTCCATGGGAGACTGGCCGAAGACGATTTCCATCACATTGAATAATGCCCCAGCCTGTTATGCGGAGACCTGGGTCCAGTCCAAGGATGCGCATTAGGAGGTAAGTTCTTTTAGCACATCGTCCGACATTTCATAATTTGCGGAGACAGTTTGGATGTCATCATTGTCTTCTAAAGCGTCAATCAGCTTTAAGAGAGTGCGTGCCGTATCCGCGTCAACTTTTATGGTGTTTTGAGGAACCCAAGAGAGGGCCGCACTTTCCGGATCTCCAAATTTTTGGGCCAAAAAGTCGCGTGTTTTGGCGAATGATTCTTTGGGGCACATTATTTCGTGACTGTCATCGGTAGAATTCACGTCTTCGGCACCCGCCTCAATGGCGGTCTCAAACATTTCATCGGCTGACGCGACTTTTGCAGGATAACGAATTTGTCCTAGGCGATCGAATCCAAAGCTCACACTATTGGTTTCACCTAAGTTTCCGTTGTGTTTGTTAAAGGCGGATCTGACTTCGGAGGCTGTTCGGTTGCGGTTATCAGTGAGACCGTCGACGATGATCGCAACACCGCCAGGCCCGTATCCTTCATAGCGAATTTCCTCAAAGATCGTATCATCATCTCCGACGGCACCACGCTTGATGGCGCGTTCCATGGTGTCTTTGGGCATATTGGAGCTGCGCGCTGTTCCAATAGCCGTTCGAAGGCGTGGGTTCGCGTCTGGATCAAGGCCTCCCTCTTTTGCAGCGACTGTTAGCTCTCGAATGATCTTTGTAAATAGCTTGGCTCGTTTGGCATCCTGAGCGCCTTTTCGATGCATGATGTTCTTAAATTGGGAATGCCCGGCCATGATATATTTTTACCCTTCGTCATTTATCACCAAAATACACGATGAATTTCTAGCATCCTTTTGGGAGGAATTGAAGGGGGGATGTAAATTCTCCCTGGCTAAGAGGAATAAACTATGATAGAAATTCATCAACAATAAGAAAAGAACCATTTACAGTTAGAAGGTACAATTTATGACACACTCGACTAACGATATGAAGCCGTGGCTGATGCTTTTGGTCGTTTCCCTTTTTGTTATAATCCTCTGTATGGATTTTACGGCTGTGAACTTGGCATTGATTGCCATTTCCGAAGATGCACAGACTGATTTGGATACCATTCAATGGTTGTTGAGTGGGTATATTCTGATGCTAAGTGCGTTCGTACTGCCAGGAGGGCGCCTTTCGGACATTTATGGCAAGCGATGTATTTTCCTTTGGGGCGCAATTATATTCAGTGTTTCTTCCCTTATTATAGGCGCCACCAACCATATTGGTGTGATCATTTTTGGCCGGTTTTTACAGGGCATTGGTTCAGCTCTCATCATTCCCAACTTATATGCTCTTACTTTTATTTCTTTTCCCAGAGAAAAGCAGGGGATGGCTATTGGAATCGTTAGTGGAGCTGCTGGCTTGGGGCTTGCGTTGGGGCCAAGCATAGGTGCGTTCATGGTGCGTTCATTATGGAGATTGCCAATTGGCGTTGGATATTTTTCATCAATATCCCCCTATCGGCAATGGTGTCGTGGGTGATTTTTGCTCTCACAAATAAGGATCCTAAGCGAGATAAAAGTAAAAAAATGGACTTAGAAGGAACAGCATATTTGGTTGTCAGCTTAGTGAGCCTAATGTTTGGGCTCAACAAATCATCTGAATGGGGAGCCACTTCTTTGACGTTTTGGAGCGTTATGGCTTTAAGCGCTGTTTCGTTTTTACTTCTTATACGGGTACAGAGAAAAAAGTCGTCTCCTCTTATTCCAATGGATCTTTTGGCCAACAAAGCCTTTTCGACGTGTTCTGCGGCCTATGTAGCCTTTTCCTACTCTTTTTCGTCGGCGCTTTTTTTATTAGGACTCTATATGCAAAGTATCCTGGAATATTCGGCCATGTACGCAGGAACTGTCTTTATAGCCATGACATTGACAATGGGAGTGCTTTCACCCTTTGGGGGGACGCTGACAGACAAAATTGGAGGGCGGGCTCCTATAGGCTGGGGGATGGCTGTGATTGCCGTTGCTTCTGTCCTGTTCTCGACTTTTTCTCCAAGTACTTCTGTTTATCAGTTGGTCGGCGTTTTGGTTTTTCTTGGCCTGGGGTTCGGAGTTGTTAACTCGGCCTTGAATACCGTGATGCTAAAGTCAGTTAAAGAAGACGAAGTCAGCACTGGCTCTGGGACATTTACAATGATAGGAACCTTTGCAAATTCCCTCGGCGTTGTGATAAGTACGGAGTTATTGTTGAGTTGGGGTAAAAAGGATGTATTTTCAGCCATTCAATCCAGTGGCCTTTCTCTTTCATGGGATCAGCTGAAAATTGTTGAATCGGTCATGTCTAGCACCCACTATGACATCAAAAAATTATCAGAGTTTTCACCAGAGATATTTACACAACTTATGACGCATATAAATGCGTCATTTGTCAGTGCCATGGGCAGTACAATGCTGGTTTGTGCTTTTCTGTCATCCATCGGGACTCTGATTGTCTTTAAGGGGCTAAAAAAACAGAAAAATTCAAACAAATTACATGCACAGAAGGCGAATTCTCTCTAGAAGTTTCATAGGTGTTATGATAATTGTTTCAATAATTAAATAATTTAATACGGGCAAGGCGATAAATGACAGAATCTATTACGGAAGGAATTCCCCCAAGGAGTTGGATAATTTTGGGAGTGGTTGCGTTTTTGGTAGTCATTTTAAACTTTGACTTCACCTCCGTTAATCTTGCGCTCGTTACTATTTCGCAAGCGACTCACTCTGATTTAGACACGATTCAGTGGATGCTAAGTGGCTATGTTCTTATGTTGAGCGCCTTTGTCATACCAGCGGGCCGTCTATCGGATATCTATGGAAAAAGAAACGTTTTTTTCTGGGGAGCTTTCTTTTTTGCAGGATCTTCTTTTTTGATTGGTGTGACTGATAATATTTGGATCGCTATTCTGGGCCGGTTTTTTCAGGGACTGGGGGCTGCTTTGTTTGTCCCCACTATTTATGCCATGGTTTTTATGGCTTTTCCCATAGCTAAGCGGGGAATGGCAATTGGCCTGGTTGCTGCGGCTGCTGGCTTAGGATTAGCCCTTGGCCCGACCATTGGGGCGTTTATTATAGAAGTTTCTAGTTGGCGGTGGATCTTTTTCATCAACCTACCCTTATGTGCTATTGCAGCGACGGTGTTATATTCTGTGACCGAAAAAGAACAAAAGCCGGAGACGCGAGAAAAGCTGGATATTCCAGGAATGTTTTTACTTGTTGTCTCTCTTATCGTGATAATGTTTGGGTTGAACAAATCATCGGACTGGGGGATCGCATCTGCTCCCTTTGTGGGTGTCATAGCGGCGGGTGCTTTTCTGATATTTCTCTTTGTTCGAAATCAACAAAAGCAAAAATCTCCGCTGCTTCCTTTAGATTTATTACGCAATAAGTCATTCTTGATTTGTATATCCCTCTATATTTCCTTCCAATACATATTTTCGACCTCCCTCTTCATTTCGGGCCTTTATATGCAAAGTATATTGAACTATACCCCTGCTTATGCTGGAACGGTGTTTATGGCCATGACCTTGTCTATGGGAGCCCTGTCGCCTTTTGGGGGGACGATGACCGATAAGTGGGGAGGGCGTTTACCCATTACCTTGGGCATGTGTCTCCTATGTATTGCGAGTATTTTCTTTGCACGTTTAACTTCCTACAGTTCGGTTCTGAATATGGTTAGTGTCTTGATTCCTTTGGGGGTTGGGTTAGGCCTGTGCATCTCCTCTATTAACGCAATTATGTTAAAGTCTGTGAAGAAAGATGAGCTTAGCACGGCCTCTGGCGCTTTTTGTGGAATTGGAATGTTTGCAAACGCTTTGTCGGTGGTTCTGAACACGGAAATATTAATTTGGTTAGGAAAGAGTAATGTTTTTGCTCTGATCCAAAAAAGTGGTCTTGCTTTATCGGTGGCTCAAAAACAGATTGTGGCTTCGTTAATGTCTAGCACTCACTATGAGCTCTCTCGGATCGCCAAATTTTCACCGGACATTTTGTCACAGTTGATGATTTATATTGATGAATCATTTGTTGGGGCCATGTCCGTGGTTATGACCATTACAGCTTCGATTGCTGCCATTGCTGCCTTCATTGCTGCTAGAAAGCTTAAATCGATTAAGGAAATACAGTCTATTGCAAAAGCCGCCTAGGGGGCTTGCGTTTTAGTTTTCTTTTTTGTCCCCAATAGGAGCAAATGAATTTGTCCTTGTAAATTCGAATTGTGAATTCGAGATTACAAGGAAGAATTCTAAGTTTTTAAGGGGATGTATAAGGCGAAAAATGACTAACCTATTGGATAGAAAAGATTTTCTTGAGAGAATTGAAAAAAATTTTAAGATACATCCTATCACGGCTTTGTTAGGACCTCGTCAGTGTGGAAAGACGACCCTTGCTCTCTAAGGAGGAAAATACAGATTTTACGAGATGAATCCATTGGACGGCTCGTGACGCCTTTGTTAAAATCACAGGTGTAAGCAGTGAAATACTATTCTAGAGTTGGCAACGAGCTAAACGAACAAGGGGAGGCCTTCATGAAAGACAAATTGCCTATAAAGTTATCTGTAATGTTTTTGGCTATGGCGTTTCTTACGCAGGCATGTACAGCGCCTCCTGATAAGAAGGAAGTAAAGTCTCATGCCAAAGAGGAAGCGAGTTGGACCACTTGCCAGCCAGTCTTCAAAGAATTGTGTGGATACAAACATACGGTGTCAACTTTATCGCGGCGATATCCGGGAAAAATGCCAGACAGTAAACAGAAATTAATTGAGCAAGCACTTAGTGAAATTCAACACTTTAACACGAAGAGCAAATTCCACGCTGCATGTATGAGCTTACAGTCGGGAAGAAAATTTCAAAACTCTGAGTGGAAATTGAAAAATATATGTAAGGATATTACTAAAGGGAGAAGACCGGACTAAAGTGTATAGAAGCACGGTCAGTGAGAAAATTTCGCGTCAAATGTGGCCTCATACCCAAAATCCGCGATAGGAAGTTACATTTCTCCTTCAAGTTCAAGGGGACGCAGTTTTTTCGATCGAGCGCGAGTTTTTTTAGGTGTTAAATTTTTAAATCAGCAATAATT
>Ga0209151_1001836_pt1 | contig 12329 bp, 10 predicted proteins | sample SaaInlV_DNA_165m_FD_184688 | JGI IMG/M metagenome (GOLD analysis project Ga0209151, IMG submission 184688) | Marine microbial communities from expanding oxygen minimum zones in the Saanich Inlet - SI075_LV_DNA_165m (SPAdes) (version 2) | ecosystem: Environmental > Aquatic > Marine > Unclassified...
ATGGAATATCTATTTTTTTATTAAAATCATTTTCAAAAGTTAAATGTGTTAAATTAATATTATTTGATAAATCTATTTCTTGATTAAATCTCCGTCCAAAAGTTAAATGTGTTAAATTAATATTATTTGATAAATCTATTTCTTGATTAAAATTCCATCCAAAAGTTAAATGTGTTAAATTTATATTATTCGATAAATCTATTTCTTGATTAAAAGGTCCTTTAAAAGTTAAATGTATTAAATTAATATTATTTGATAAATCTATTTTTTGATTAAACTCCCATCCAAAGGTTAAATGTGTTAAATTACTATTATTTAATAAATCTATTTTTTGATTAAAACGAAATCCAAAAGTTAAATGTGTTAAATTTATATTATTTGAGAAATCTATTTTTTGATTAAATTTGCTTTCAATAAAATTATTTGTATATTTAAAATCAAAATAATTATTTGTTTTAATTGTTATTAAAGGGTCATTATAATTACTAAATATAATCTTTGTATATTTATTTATTATGTCATAATATTTTGTTAATTCTTCATTAAATTCAGGTTTAAATATCATCCAATCATCTACAATCCAGTAATCATAATTACTAAACTTAACTTTGTTAATAACATCATAATAATTATCTAATAATTTATTAAATTCAAGTTTAAATATCAACCATTTTTCTACAATCCAGTAATTATTTTCCATTTTTTATTATTTAATAATTATTATATATAAATTTTCAATTTTTTAAATGATAAATAACTTCATAATCATTAAAATTATTATACCCAACACATTTAATTTTTGTACTATTAAGAACTAATTATATATTACACATCTTATAATATTTTCATTTAATTTTATTTATGTTTTTTAATACCATTTGGTAAATTATTTAAATTTAATCCAAATTTACATATTATTAATTTTTCAATATTATTATGTGAATTATTTATTATATATTGATTATTACTATATAAAAATTAAAATTTATTAATAACAAATAATTTTGTAATCTTTAAAATCATCAATATACAAATAATATTTAGAACATTTAATGATTTTAAGATTTTTAGGTTTTTTTTTTATTTTTAATTCATAATTCCCTAATTCTAAATATTTAATTGAATTTGGAAGATTATTTAATTCTTTATCATAATCATAAATATTTATTTTTTTAACACTATTTGGTAAATTATCTAAATTTAAACTAGTTTCACATAATTTTAAGTCTTTAATATTATTATGTAAATTATCTATCATGTATTGATTATTACAACCATTCATAGTTAAACTTTTAACATTTAATGGAATATCTATTTTTTGATTAAATTCCGTTCCAAAAGTTAAATGTGTTAAATTAATATTATTTAATAAATTTATTTCTTGATTAAAATTATATCCAAAAGTTAAATTTGTTAAATTAATATTATTTAATAAATCTATTTTTTGATTAAATTCCTTTTCAAAAGTTAAATGTGTTAAATTAATATTATTTAATAAATTTATTTCTTTATTAAAACCATCTCCAAAAGTTAAATGTGATAAATTAATATTATTTGATAAATCTATTTTTTGATTAAAATCAAATCCAAAAGTTAAATGTGATAAATTAATATTATTTAATAAATTTATTTCTTGATTAAAATTCCATCCAAAAGTTAAATGTGATAAATTAATATTATTTAATAAATTTATTTCTTGATTAAAATTCCATCCAAAAGTTAAATGTGTTAAATGTATATTATTTGATAAATCTATTTTTTGATTAAAATAGCATCCAAAAGTTAAATGAGTTAAATTAATATTATTTGATAAATCTATTTCTTGATTAAAATATAATCCAAAAGTTAAATTAGTTAAATTAATATTATTTGATAAATTTATTTTTTGATTAAATGCATCTCCAAAAGTTAAATGTGTTAAATTAATATTATTTGATAAATCTATTTCTTGATTACAATGAACATCAAAAGTTAAATGTGTTAAATGTATATTATTTGATAAATCTATTTTTTGATTAAAATTCCATCCAAAAGTTAAATGTGTTAAATTTATATTATTTAATAAATCTATTTCTTGATTAAAATTATTTTCAATGTAATTATTATAATATTTATTTTCATAATCATTTGTTTTAATAGCTATTAAAGGATCATTATAATTACTAAACATAATTTTTTTATATTTGTCAATAACATTGTGATAATTTATTAATTTTTCATTAAATACAGGTTTAAATATTAACAAATCATCTACAATCCAGTAATTATTCTCCATTTTTATTATTTAATAATTAATATATATAAATATTCAATTTTTAATAATAAATAACTTTGTAATTTTTAATTTATAATTGTTTGATTTAAATAATAATTAAAATAAATAAAATAAATTAATTGAATAATTTTTATTTAAATTATATTAAAATATGGATGATGATTATATTAACTTAGATAATTATATAAATCATATTGAATATTTTCAGTTTGATTTAAATAATAAAAATCTTAAATTAAATCTTGTTGGTAAAGGTGAAGATATTGGCGATATTATTATTAAAGAAAATTTTGGAAAAAATAATGATTATACTATTTCTTCTTGTATATATAAATATGATGAAATTACTAATATTAAAGATAAGTTTATACCTCTTATAAAATTATACAATGAAAAAAATACTTATGGAATTGGAATAATCTCTTATGAAAATATTCCAACAAATAATACTACTAATAATTTTGATGTTTTTTTTATTTATAAAACTAACAAATTTCATAAATTAAAACTTGAGAAGGATATTGATAAAAGTAATATTATAGAAAAATTAATTGATAAACTATTAGATTTAAATATTTTTATTTTGTAAATATTTTTAATTGAAATATAAAAACAAAAAATCATCTCCATTAAATCCATTTAATTTCAAAACATCTATTGTATTTTTATCAAAATTTTCATCATCACAATGTAAATAAGAATGTGAATATTTTTGTGTTTCCATTACTTTAATCATTTTTTTTATTATTGCATCTAAATATTTTTTATCAATAAAATATATTTGCCTAATAAAAGTTTTTGTGTAATCTAAATAATAATTTTCAACAAAATTAACAAATCCAATTATATTTTTACTTTTATCATAAAATACAATAATATATTTATAATCATTTAAATTAATTGGACTTTCTAAATCAAATGTTTTTGATAAAATTAATATTTCGTTTAATGATGGTTTTTTTATTATTTTTACTTTCATTTTAATATTACTATATAATAAATATATTTAATTATTTCAATTTTTTAATCATATAAGTTATATTTCCAATTTTTTCTATTGATTTTTCTTTAATTTCAAAACCTTTTTTTAAATAATATTTTGTTGTTTTTTCTGATATCGAATCTAATGTAATATATTTATATCCATTGTTAAGTGAATATTTTATTGCTTCATTGATTAATTTTGTTCCTAAATGTTCTTCAGTATATAAACTACAAACTAATGATAAATGTATAAAATTTTTTTTATTTTCAATTAAACATAAATATGCACAAGGTCTATATTTATTTGTTTTAATTATCTCATTATTTTCATTTTTTGTTTCTATTATTTCTGTGTTAAAATAAACTAATCCTTTGTCACAATTTTCTAAACTCATTTTAATCCAATTTCTGGATATATCTTTTTTACAATTTCTATAACCATATTTTTTAATTTTTTTTTAATATATCATTTTCATTTTTATTAAATTCAATAAGTTTATAATTATCTAAATGTTTTATATGATAATGCTTTTTATAAGACATATAATATATTATTTTATATATAAATATTATTTTCCAATATTTTAATTAAAAAATACTTATGGAATTGGAATAATCTCTTATGAAAATATTCCAATAAATAATACTACTAATAATTTTGATGTTTTTTCATTTATAAAACTAACAAATTTAATAAATTAAAACTTGATAAAGATATTGATAAAAATAACATCATAGAAAAATTAATTGATAAATTATTAGATTTAAATATTTTTATTTTGTAAATATTTATTATATAATAAGAACTAATTAATCTTAAAATTAAATATAAATAAAAAATAAATAAAAAATATTTTATAATAATTATTAGAAACATAAAAATATAAAAATATGGAACCTCAATTTATTATTATTGATGATATATATTATTATAATGCAGAAGAATTAAAAGAATTTGATATTTCATTTTTTGAAAAAACAAATAAAACAATACGAAAGATAATAAAAATTAAAAATATTCCTGAAGAAGAATATAATTATTTTTGTTTTAATAAAAAAGATAATAAATGGAAAATATCAAATAAAAATAAACCATCACCAAAAGCTAAATTATTCATTACAGAAAAATGGTCTAAACAAAATATTCCAAAATTTAATAATGAACTTACTAATAATTATGAAGAAGCACCTGATATTTTAGAATTAAATGATAATGAAAAATTTAAAGATGTTGATAATAATCCATTAAATATTGAAGTTAGAGGAGAAAGAAATGTTAATAAATGTTTTTTTAATGTTAATGATATTAAAAAAACATTTGAAATTAATAATTTAGATGAAACTTTAAAAGATAAACGAAATTGTTATTTATATAAAGAACATTATATAATTTTTATTATACAAAATCCTGTTAATAACAGTAAAAGTGATAGTAAAAGTAAAAAACAAATATTTTTAACATATACTGGATTAATTAGATCTTTATTTGTTAGTAGAAATAAAAATGCGTCTAAATTTCAAAAATGGGCTATAAATATTTTATTTACTCATCAATTAGGAACAAATGAAGATAAAAAAAAATTATCAAATAAATTAATGGGTATTCCTGTAAAAGAAGCTTGTGATGTATTTAAAACATCTTCTAATTCAATATCTTGTGTTTATTTATTATCATTGAATAGTGTTAAAGAATTAAGAGATACATTTAATATATCTAAAAATATTCCGGATGATGCTATTGTATGTAAATATGGTAAAACAGATGATTTAAAAAGAAGAATTAAGGAACATCAAAATAATTATGGAAAATTAAAAAATGTTGAATTGTCTGTTATATGTTATTCATATGTTGATAAAGAATTAATTACTGAAGCAGAAAATCAAATAAAAAATTATTTTACTGTTAATAATATGAAATTTGATTTTGAAAACACAAATGAACTTATTATTATAAATAAAGATCATATTAAAAATACTAAAAAAACATATGAATTTGTATTTTCAAAATTTTCTGGTTCTATGACTGAAATTATAAATAAAATGGTTTTAATGGAAAAAAATTATGAAATTGATAAAATTAAATATGAAAATGAAATTGATAAATTAAAAACAAAATTAGAACATCAAAATGAAATTATAAAATTAAAAGAAGAAATTTATAATTTAAAAAAATAACTTTTTTATTATTAAAATTACATAAATTTATTTAATTTTTAATCATTTAAAATATACATATAAAACCATCTATTTTCTTTATTATTTTCTACATTTTTTATATGTAAATTTTTTTCATCAATATATTCTTTTATTTTTTCATATCTTTCTATACTTTCGGTTCTTGCTATTGTTTCAAATATTGAATTATTTGAATTTTCAACATAAAATCCAATTGTATAGTAAATGGATTTAAATAATCTTCTAATGTTCCTTTTAAATAAGAATAATCATAAACTAAATTACCACACATATTATTTTCTAAATCATCTTTATCATACATTTGTATTCCATTTGTATTTTTTGGTATTGCAGTATAAAATATTTGTTTTTTAATTAATTCATTTTCAAAAATTAAATTTTGATATGTTTCACCAACAGAGTGATGTGCTTCATCAAAATGACATACATCAATTTTAATTTTTTTTAAATTATCTAATAAAACATTAAAACTTTGATATGTAATTAAAATAATTTTATGTTCTTTAATTTTTTAAAATGTTTTAATATGTTTTGGGTTGGTTGTTGAATCGTATTCACTTGAAATTTTTAATAAAAATTGTTTATCAAAATCAATCATATAATCAGTGTTAAATTGTTCTATTAAAGCTAATGAAGGAAAAACATAAACAATTAAATTTTGATTTTTATTTATTTTACATTTTTTCATTATTAAAGATTTTCCAGTTCCACAAAACATTTTAACAATACATTTATTATTTTTTTGTAATTCATTATAAATATTATTATCAGTTTCAGTTTGATAATATCTATAATTTTTTAATTTTTTCATTATATTTTGTTTGTTATAAATTAAGAATATTTAATTCAATTTTTTATGATAAAATAACTTTTTATATAAAAATTGAATTACAAATATTATATATTATAAATGTTCAAATATGAATAGTTATATTTACATTAGAATTCATGAATCTTATAATAATTATAATCTTTGTAAATTAGGAAGCACCGGTAATATTCCAGAAAGAAATGATGTTTATAAAACAAGTGAAATTAAAAAAGGTAAATTTATAAGTGTTTATGAAATATTTAAACCAATAAAAATTATTATTATTGAAAATTTATTGAAAACAAAATTAGAACTTTACAACTTAAAAATAAATGCTGGAAATGAATTTTTTGATAAAATTATTATTGATAAAATTGAAGAAATATTTATTAATCATAATATTCAATATAAAAAATTAACTGAAGATGAAATAAATTCTCTAATAAGAAAACATAGAATTAAAAAATTATTTAATAATATTGATAAAAAAAAATTAATAAATTTACTAAAACAAAATAAAATTAAACCTTATGAATATCAACAAATTTGCATAAATAAATTTATTGACAAAATTAAAAATAATAATATATTAAAATTAATTTGGAGTTGTGGATTGGGTAAAACATTACAAAGTCTTTTCATTTGTGATAAAATGAAATATAAAAATATTTGTATTGGTGTTCCAAGTATTAATTTAATGGAACAATTTAAAAATGAAATTTTATTAATATTTAAAAATGTTGATATTCTATTTATTGGTGGTAATGATTTAAATAAAACCAAAGATAAACAAAAAATTAAAGATTTTTTAAAATCAAATAATAAAATTAAATTTATTATTACTACATACACTTCTTGTAATGTTTTAGTTAATAAAAAAATTAAATTTGATTTTAAAATTGGCGATGAATGCCACCATTTAGTTAATGTTAAAAATAATGATACTGGATATATTGAGTTTCATAATATTAAATCAAATAAAACCTTATTTATGACAGCGACAGAAAAAAATATCAATATTGTTGAAAATAAAATTATTTATACTATGAATGATGAAGAAAAATTTGGATTATTAATTGATGAAAAAACTGTTAAATGGGCCATTGAAAATAAAAAAATTACTGATTATAATTTATTAATTGTCGGTAATACAGTTAATGAAATTGAATATATAATTCAAAAATTAGAATTAAAAATTGATAATATTGAATTATTTATTTCATCTTTTATTGCTTTAAAAAGTTTAGAAAATTATAATGATTTATCACATATTTTAATATGTTGTAATAACATTAAAAACAGTGATATTATTAATAATTATATCAATTTATTATTAGATAAAAAAGTTTTTAAAATTAAAAAAAAAGAAATTTACAGAAAATCAATTCATTCTAAATTAAATGTTGATTTAAAATCTAATAATGATAATAATGAAATTAATAAATTTATTAAATCCAAATATGGTATTATTTCAAGCGTTTATATTTTCTCTGAAGGTTTTAATCTTCCTGAACTTAATGGTGTTATTTTTGCTGAAAATATGTTTTCTGATATTAGAATTTTACAAACTTCATTAAGGCCTAACCGTTTATTGAAATCTAAACCTGATAAAATTTCTTACATAATATTACCTTATATTGAAAATAATGATAATTCTTATGATAAAATTAGAATGATTATTTGTAAATTAAGAAATTCTGATGACAATATAGAACAAAAAATTAAATATGTTGAATTAAAAAATAATAATCAAAATAATAATGAAAAAATTAATTTAAATATTGATTACTCATTTAATGAAAATCAAACTTATTTAAATAAAATTAAATTAAAACTTAAAAAATCTAAAGCCCTAACTTTTGGAATTAGTGAAGAACAATTAGAATATAATTATACTAAAGAAATTAATAAATTATTAAATATTCAAGATAAAAATGATTACTTCAAAACTAAAATTAAAAATAAACACGATAATTATATTAATGACCCTATAAGATATTTTGGTTCTTCTAATGTTTGGACTAATTGGTATGACTTTTTATCAATTGACACCACTAATTTTATTGATAAAAAATATAAATGGATTAAATACTGTCAAAAATATAACCTAAATAATATTGACGAATACTTAAAAGAATATCCAAAACATAATTGTTTAATGAAATATCCAGAAGATTATTATAAAAATTTTTCAAATATTAATGATGAATTATTTTGTAATAAAAAAAGAAGAAATGTTAATCCTTAATAATAGCCTCATCACCTAATTCCTCAATTAATTTTTTATATTTAATTTTAGTCTTTTCAATATTTTCATTTAATTCTTCCACCTCTTTAAATAATGGTTCTAATTCATTTAATAATTCTTTATTTGTTGGAATTGGAATTTTAATATTTTTTATATTTTCTTTATTTAACCATTGCATTACAGAACCATTTGTTTTAAATATATCATTAATATTATATTTTAAATATTCATATATATATTTTAATAAAATATAATTTTTATTTTTTTGTTGTAAAACACAAACATGCTTTGAAGGAGTAAAATTAATATCATAATGAATACTTATTAATCCTCCTTGACCTATTATAATACTATATTCAACTACTTCACAAAAATCAACATATTTATTTATTTCATTTGATGAATTATAAAATTTATATTTACCATTTTGTTTTGATATATTTGTACAATGTTTAGTTCCTGGCAATAATTTACAAAGTTCATTAATTGTTTTTTCTTCACAATCTTCATTATCAATAATATTATTAATTTTTTCTTTAATATCTTTTTCTAATTCAATAACTCTTTTTTCTTTTGTATTTATTCTATTATATTGTTTTGATATTTTTTCATCCCATTCATTTATTTTCTCTTGTGTTTTTGGAATTGGAATTAATAATTTATTTAAATCATTCGCTTTAAATCTTGGATATGAACTTCCATTACATATATTTTTTTCAAAATCATTTACTAAAATATTTAAAATTCCATAATAATAATAATGATTATTTTTAAAAGATAATTTAATTAAAGCAGAAGTAAATATATATTTTTCTAAATTTTCTATAGAATTATCTAATAATGTCATTTTTTCTTTTTTTGGTCTAACACACGCTATTAAAATATCATTTAATTTTCCTAAATTTTTAGCGTTTGAAGGTAATTTTTCTTTTTTTAATATTTTATAATTAGTTATTCTATTAGAATTAACATCTTTAATTTCAACATAATTATAATTAATATTTTTTATTTTATCATTTTTATTAATTTCACAAATATCACTTAATTTTATTAATTCATAATCTTTTCCACATTTTATTACTTTTTTATTATAATCTTTTCCATTCAAAGAATATAATTCATTATTATTAAATTCTTCAACTGTTATTTTTGTAATTAATTTATCTTTAACCACTTTAATATCTCCTTCATTTTCAACTAATTTTACTTTTCCATCTATAATTTCAAATTTATCTTTTTCATATTTTTCAACAATCATTTCATAAAATTCAATTTCTTTCGTTTTTTCTTCTGTATTTTCAAAAATAACTATTGATGTTTTTGTGCTTGTATTTTCAAATTGATCCTGTGGGACACTTATAACTTTTTTTACATTAAAATTATTTACTAAATGTTTTCTTAAATTTGAATAACTTCTATTGAAGAAAACACCTTCTTTTAATACACCAGCACAAATTCCATTATCAGCTAAAGCTTCCATTAATAAAATTAAAGAACAAGCTTCTTTATCATTACCTTTTAATTTATTATCGTTCGCATATTTTCTAATTCTCTTTGAAACCGTTTTTAAAGTTATTTTTTGTTCTTCAATTTTAGTTTTTTCTGATTTTTCAATTTCTTCTATTTTTTTATATTGTTTTTTGAATTCATTTTTTTCTTCTTCATCATATTCATCAGACATTAAAAGTGTTTTAATATATTTTTTAACTTTTTCCATTTTAATTTGTCCTTCGGATTTATTAGTTTTATCACCTCCATAAGGAGGATTAGTAATAATTAAATCAAAATATTTATCATATAAATGATCGTTAAATGAATTTTTATAAGCAATATTATCTTTCATATCAGGAATTTCATTAGTCATACAAAGAAATTCTAAACCGGCTGCTTTTAAAACATCATTATTCATATCAAAGTGATAAATTTTATTGATTTCATGTTTCCAATTAATTTTATCTTTATAATTTTTATTTAAATAATCAATATATCCTGTTGTAAAACCTCCAGAGCCTCCAAACATATCACACATAGTTTTAATAGTGTTATTTTCATTTAAAGGTATTTTTAATTTGTCATATATATAAGTTGTAATATGTCTATCAGTAAAATAAGCTCCTAATTCTGAAATAGCATTTTGGTCTCTTCCAATAAAATATTCATAAATTTTACCGGATAATAAAACATTACATTCATTTTCAATTTTAGTAATTTCATTAATTTCTTTAATTAATAATGAAAAATAAAAACTTTTAATATGACCTGGAATTTCATAAAATAATAACCTTGAAGTTAAAGGATTTTTGGCAAGTTCGTTTAAAACATCTCCATATATTTTACCAGCTAATTTTTCATCTTTATGATTTTTAGCCATTTTTAATAAATAGGAGAATTTACATTCTTTTTTAGTTAAATTTAATTTATCAAATAAATTATTATCTTCTATTTTTTTTAATGCATAAAAAATGTTAAATACTTTTAAAGCTGTCATACCATAACCAATTCCACTATTTCTAATTAAATTATGTATTTCATGGATTTTATTTTTTAATCCGTCTTTGTTAGAAACAGTATAATCACCCATTTCTCTTTTTAAATTGTTAATATAATCATAATTAAATTCATTTTTCAATTTTTTTATATTAGTTTCATAATTATTTATTATTTCTTCAATATTATTTGAATTGTAATTATCAATTAATTCATTATTAGATAAATTATTAAGTTTTAATTTAAAAATTTCTTTTTTATCAGTATGTTTTTGTGTTTTTAAATGTAATTTATGATGTGATAATTGGTCGGGTTTTGTTTCACAAATATTACAAATATATAAAGTAGAATTCATTATTGTTATATTATAGTAAGATTGTATAATTTTTAATTAATTTTAACATAAAAAAAGTTATTTATTATTTTCAGAGATTAACAATTTAATTTTGTCATAATTTAACATAATACTTTCTTTTGAAACAATAGATTTTTCATTAATTCTATAGGAATCAATAGAATTATAATTTTTATTTAATAATTCTATTGATTTTTTATTCAATAAGTTAAATATTTCTTCATTATAAATTTTAATATAAAATATTATTATAAATAATTCAGGAATTAATTTAAAATTAAATTTATCTTTAATTTCATTTTTATGTTTAATAATATTAGTGTATATATTATGTATATCACCTTTAATTTTCATACTTGGAGAATTATTTATTAAATATTTTTTGATATTTAAATTTAAAAAATTAATTTCAAAATTAGTTTTATCATAAATAACAATTAAACGAATTAGTAAATATGTGTAATACTCAATTAAGGAAATTTCAGTATTTCTTTTTGAAATTTTATTTTTAATAATATCTTTAAATTCATTAACAATAGTATTGCTAATAATATTATTATTTCTCAAATAATCAGTAATTTTATGATTAATATTTTTAACTTTAGTTATTCCATTAACTTTTTCACCATTTTGCAATCTATTAAAAATATCACATTTTTGTATGTCAGTAATATCACTTTCAATAATAACAAATTGTAATTGTGTATCTTCAAAAAACATTTTTTCTTCATTTGTCATTTCTCTGGAATTTTTATATTTTTGTTTTATATTATTGTTTAATTGATAAAATATTTTTATTTTTTTGTTATTTTCATATTTTTCAAAATAAATATATTTTTCATATGGACCCTCATATTTAAACATATAACCATATATAATTATATATAAAAATATATTACTATATATAGTTTTGTATAATGCAGTTTGAGGTTCTGCAATTAGACTATCATATCTAATTTAATATTATTAAATT
>Ga0209151_1001863_pt1 | contig 12193 bp, 8 predicted proteins | sample SaaInlV_DNA_165m_FD_184688 | JGI IMG/M metagenome (GOLD analysis project Ga0209151, IMG submission 184688) | Marine microbial communities from expanding oxygen minimum zones in the Saanich Inlet - SI075_LV_DNA_165m (SPAdes) (version 2) | ecosystem: Environmental > Aquatic > Marine > Unclassified ...
TCTAATAATATTCACATTTCTTAATGAACTTACATCTGTTATTTGATCACAATTATATAAATGTAATGTATGAACTTTTCCTAATGCACTTACATCAGTAATATTTTTACATTCACTTAAATCTAATGTATGTACTTTTCCTAATGCACTTACATCTGTTATTTGAACACAACCATACAATTGTAATGTATGTACATTTCCTAATGCACTTACATCAGTAATATTGCGACAATGTACTAATTTTAATGTATGGACATTCCCTAATGCACTTACATTAGAAATACTACAAAAAGTTAAATCTAATGTATGAACATTTCCTAATGAACTTACATTAAAAATACAATAACAACCACTTAAATTTAATGTATGTACTTTTCCTAACACACTTACATCTGTGATTTTTGGACAATGGCTTAAATCTAATGTATGAACTTTTCCTAATGCACTTACATCAGTTATATTTTTACAACCACTTAATTTTAATGTATGGACATTTTCTAATGAACTTACATCTTTTATCGAGGTACAACAAAATAAATTTAATATATAGACATTTCTTAATACATTTACATCAGTGAGATATCTACAAAAACTTAATTTTAATGTATGTACATTTCCCAATATACTTATATTTGTAATATTTTCACATCTCCATAAATCCAAACTAATTTGTTTATTTGGATTTTCCACAGAATCATGAATAGTCATACGAAATTTTTCATGTTTGTAATAGTCTGATGAATATTTTTCGTTTAATTTTCTATAAATAAATTTTTTTTTAACATTTTTTAATAGTTTGGTTGAATTTAATAATTTTGTTACATCAATATAACGCATTAATTCAAATACAACAAACTCTTTTTCAAAAAAACATATTTGTGTCATATTTTTTATTATTAAGTATTAATTAATATTATTTATCTTTTAAATCAATTTTATTTTATAATATGAACATTTCCTTTGCAAGTTTTGTATGGTCTCCTTTAAAATTGGAAAGATCCATTACAGAAAACTTGAGCGTATTGCTCATCTTCGTATTGTTGCTTATATCAGAAATATTTTTACATCCTATTAATCTTAATTCATGTACATTTCCTAATGCACTTACATCTGTTATTTTTTGACAATGACTTAAATCTAATATATGAACGTTCCCTAATGCACTCACATCTGTTATATTTTTACAATTATGTAAATATAATTCATATACTTTACCTAACATACTTACATTAGTAATATTACTACATCTATTTAATTTTAATGTATGTACATTTCCTAATGCACTTACATCTGTTATTTTTTTACAATCCTTTATAAATAATGTATGGACTTTTCCTAATGCACTTACATCTGTTATTTTTACACATTTACTTAAATCCAATTCATGGACATTTCCTAATGCACTTACATCTGTTATTTTTTTACATTCACTTAAATCTAATTTATGGACTTTTCCTAATGCACTTACATCTGTGATATTTTCACAATGACTTAAATTTAATGTATGGACTTTTCCTAATGAACTTACATCTGTGATTTTTTTACAACCAATTAAATTTAAATCATGTACATTTCCTAATGCACTTACATCAGTAATATTATGACAATTATTTAAGTAATTACTTAAGTTTAATTTATGTACATTTCCTAATGCACTTACATCTGTAATATTTTCACATCCTTTTAAATCTAATGTATGGACATTTCTTAATGAACTTACATCTGTAATATTATGACAATAATTTAAATGTAATTCATGTACTCTTCCTAATGCACTTACATCAGTGATATTATCACAGGCATTTAAATTTAATGTATGAATATTTCCTAATGCACTTACATCTCTAATTTTTTTACACCAACTTAAATCTAATTTTTTAACATTTCCTAATGCACTTACATCTGTGATTTTTTTACAACCACTTAAATATAATGAATAGACATTTCCTAATGCACTTACATCAGTAATATTCAAACAATAATTTAATTTTAATTTATGGACATTTCCTAATGCACTTACATCTGTAATATCGTAACAATGACTTAAAATTAATGTATGTACTTTTCCTAATGCACTTATATCAGTGATTTTATAACAATTACTTAAATATAAACTAATTTGTTTATTTGGGTTTTTAACAGAATTATGAATAATTATACGAAATTCTTCATTATCGTAATATTCCAATGAATATTTTTTATTTAGTTTTCTGTAAATAAACTTCCTTTTAACATTTTTTAATAGTTTTGTTGTATTTAATAAATTTGTTACATCAATATAACGCATTAATTCAAATACAACAAACTCTTTTTCAAAAAAACATATTTTTGTCATATTATTCATTATTAAGTATCCTTTAAATATTATAAATCGTTTTTTCTAATAATATGGACTTTTCCTAATGCACTTACATCTGTTATTTGATCACAATTATATAAATATAATATATTCATATTACCATATTTTATATGGCATATTTAATTTATTTATATCTATCATATTTTCACAAGCTACATAAAGGTCGTCGTGATTTATTTTGCCCGGACAGAATACTTTGTATAGATCATCAATGCTTTTTTTTTTTATATCTCTAAGTAGATTTGTTTCTATATCTACTAATGTACTTACATCATTGTATAATGTACTTACATCATTGATTTTTTTACAGTACTTAAAATATATTCTATTATATTCAGAACCATCGGCTAAAATGGTATACATTGAGCAAGCAGAGCATAAATATAATGTATGTATATTTCTAAATGCACTTACATCGTTAATTTTGTCACAATGATCAAAATATAATGTATGTACATTTTTTAATGCATTTATATCAGTAATTTGTACACATTCACATAAATCTAATGTATGGACTTTTCCTAATGCACTTACATCAGAGATATTTTTACATCGAGTTAAATCTAATGTATGGACATTTCCTAATGCACTTACATCAGTAATTTTGTTACAACGATTTAAATATAATGTATGAACATCTCCTAATGCACTTACATCAGTTATATTTTCACAATTTTTTAAATTTAATGTATGGACTTTTCCTAATGCACTTACATCTGTAATATTTTCACAATTACTTAAATCTAATGTATGGACTTTTCCTAATGCACTTACATCGTTAATTTTGTTACAACGATTTAAATATAATGTATGAACATTTCCTAATGCACTTACATCTGTAATATTTTCACAATTACTTAAATCTAATGTATGGACTTTTCCTAATGCACTTACATCGTTAATTTTGTTACAATAATTTAAATATAATGTATGAACATTTCCTAATGCACTTACATCAGAGATATTTTTACAACTACTTAAATTTAAACCAATTTGTTTTCTTGGATTTTCAACAAACTTATGAATAATTATACGAAATTTTTCATTATCGTAATATTCTAATGAATATGGTTTGTTTAATTTTCTGTAAATAAATTTATTTTTAACATTTTTTAATAGTTTGGTTGAATTTAATAATTTTGTTACATCAATATAACGCATTAATTCAAATACAACAAACTCTTTTTCAAAAAAACATATTTTTGTCATATTATTCATTATTAAGTATTAAGTATTCTTTAAATATTTATAAATCAATTTTTATCTAATAATATGGACATTTCCTAATGCACTTACATCAGTTATATTTTTACAACAACCTAAATATAATTCATGGACTTTTCCTAATTCACTTACATCTGTGATTTTTTTCTTTCATTCATATTAACTTGGACGCTCCATTTCTACAGCATAAACTAATTCGCCATTGTATTTTTTGATATGTCTTTTGATTTCAGATGGAGATAGCAAATAAAACGATTCTTCATATGTTGCCCCCGAGGTATTACCTGTATTTCGATACTTAACATCGATTGATAGACCAATCCTGTATTGTTTGTCATCTGTTACCGATATATTAGTTCCGTCTTGTAGTGTAAATATAGTGTTCATTATAAATACATATACGATATAATCTTTATATGTATTTACAAAAAAAATTTTTGAATTGTATAAAAACTATTATAATCTAATTCGGGCATTATTGGTTCGAATCTAATTCATTGATGAATATATAATTAATTATAATATATTGATATTTTTACTTATTCTTTTTTTAATTAAAAAAAAAGATAAAATTGAAATAAAATAAATATAATAAATAAATAATAACTAATAATGGGAAAAAACAATAAAGACGTGATACGTCGTAATAAAAATATTCAAAAACAAAAACATAAAAACAATGTAGTTAAAAATAAAAATAAAACAACTACTAAAAAAGAAAAAGAAAAATATATGCGAAATAATCGTAATACATCAAATTATACACTTAACGAAGTCAAAAACAATAAGTTTTTATATAAAATTAACGATTGGTTAATAGATTTGTGGATGGAGTATTGTATTAAAGAAAAACCAGAAAGTACTAATAATCACTTCTGGTGTTCTATAGCGTCTAATAAAAACTCTGAATTCTTATTTCACAATATAAAATCTTTGAAATCATTCTTAGATATAGCACCCAATCCCTATGAGAAAATACCCGAAATTGGACTACTATTTCATAAATATTATCTAAACCGAATTATTATTCCTGATGATGACAGTGATTGGGAAGATTGTAATGATGAATACTATAGTGATGATGAAACCGTTGATGAGTATAGAGACTTTAATGTTATGTGTAATTTAATAAGTGGTGATACTTCATCGCAAGCTTTGGATTTACTCGAACAAGATAATAGGTATATTGACTGGGACACTTTATGCGGTAACACTAATCCAAGAGCAATTCACATTATAGAACATAATTTAGATAAATTAATAACCCACTACAGTATATATAATCTATTAAAGAACCCAAACGCTATTAATCTTATTGAAAAAAAAATAGACAAACTTATAGAAATGGATAGAAATGTTGTTGGTTTTTGGGGTCATCCACGCTACCCAGAGGAAGTTTATAAAGGATTATTCACAAATCCAAATGCACTTCATATAATTGATAAGGTATTAGAAAAGAACATCGCTTCACATAATATAATGAAGTTTCATTATTACTTAACAGCTAATCCTAACCCAAATATAATAAATATTATAAAAAAACACTTTAATGGCTTTTGGAATATATCTGATATTGCTGATAATCCAGACGCAATTCATATCATAGAAGAACAAATAAAAGATAATGACGATAAATTATATAATATATGGTATAAATTATGTAGTAACCCAAACGCAATACATATTATAGAACAAAATATTGAGAAAATAATAAACAGATACAAACAAGACTGTGAAGTTAACGACCTAGATGATGTAATAACTGAATGGTTTAACGAATTATGTAGGAATCCAAATGCAATCCATATTATAGAACAATATATTGAAGATTTTATTGATTATGATGGATATTATTGGTGGTTTGGATTGTGTAAAAATCCAAACGCAATACATCTCATAGAACAATATGTTCTCAAACACAAATCGTATGTTTTATTTAACCCAACAAGTAACCATATATATTCAGAACTTGATAATGTATCTCCATGGATATTTCTAAGTTATAATCCAAACGCACTACAATTTATCTCACAAAATATACATAAAATAAGTCCTAAAATTTTACCAAAGGTTTTAGATAATATTTTACCACTAATTTTCTCAAATCCATCTATATTTGAGATTAATTACGAATATTTACATAAACAATTTGATTATAAAAATAAACAATTTGAAATTGATGAAATTATTAAAAAATATAAAAATAAAAAACAATATTTATCATATAATAATCTTGTATTTAATTTATTAGAGTGTGATTTAATTAAAGCTGTCTTTCACCCTAGACGAGTTCAACACTATTTAGAAACATATAATTATTATATTTGTATTGATGAATATGGCGATGAATAAATACTATATATATTTTATAAATAAAAATATTTTACTATTTTTAATAGTTTGATAAATTATTAAATTTATTCATCTTCACTTTCATCCAAATAATGACGATATGGATGTTTTTGAAAATTTTCATATTCATCTAAATCAAAATCAGAATCTAAATCACTACTATCATTATACATTATATTATCATCCATAATTAAGTCTGGGACTTCTATATTTTTTTTTAAAAATGTTAATTCTTCAAAACATAAATCATAACGACAATATGGACAAGATGAATTATCTTTACACCATTCAAATAAACATGTTTTACAAAACATATGTTTACATTTTGTATATATATTAGAATCATTATCTAAACAAATACTACATTTTTCTAATGGTTTTGGTAATTCAGATATAATCATACTATTGTATATTTGTCCAAAAACTATTATTTTATATTTTATTAACCATGTTTTGCGATCTATATTTTTTTTTTTTCGAATTACTATTTTTGATTCAGTAATCAATAAATTTTCGGGATAAAGAGATTGTAACCACAATACCATATCCATTTTTCCTAATTTACAAACTGTAGAAAATATACCTGTTACGTGTATTAATTTACATGCTTGTTTTGTTAAATTATATATTAGTTGTGCCATTTGTAATGTTCCTTTTGTACATGCTATATCAAATATTGTTTCAACATGTAGACAAATCTCATTATCGAAACATTCATTTTCATGACCAATTATATATTTATTCAATTCAATTAAATCTGTATGCATATTTTGTGCTTCATCAAGTGTAGGTTCATCAAGTGTAGGTTGATATGAATTTAACAAGGTTATTCTTGTAATATCAATTTCATTTAAACATAAATTATAAAAATATTCAAAAATATCATATTTCTCTGTTTGAGCAATATAACAAAACATATCATAAAATATGTGTCTATCTATTTTATAATAACAATATTTATCTAATTTATGTAGAAAATATATTTTTTTATAAAAATCACCATATATAACTGAATAATATATAGAATGTCCTAAAGAGATATCATCTATATTTTTGTATAACCATTCTGCATTTTCAAACATATAATTATTTACATAATTATTAAATAATCTGTTTATCATACTTTGGTTATGTTCGGCATTATATTGCCTTTTATTATCAAATAATGTATGATAATCATTTAAACATGTTCCTGAATCTTTATTATAAATCCATTTTATAATTTTTAATACATAATTGTTTTCATATTCAGTTGTAAAAGGAGTTAAACAAAATTTTACTAAACGTATATTAAATAAATAGGATGTATTAAAATCTTTGCATATACTTATTATCCATTCTGCTATTTGAAAATTATTTATTCTACATACTATTTTAAACACTTCTGATACATCTAATAATATGGAGTGAATATAATGAATATCGTGTCCTTTATTTACTTTTTTTGTATTATTATATATAATTTTTGCTACAGATAAATAACCATAATAACAAGCATTTTTAAACGCAAATTTTAAATCTACTGGTGTTAATTGTTTATCTGTAAATGATACAATTGGACTTGAATATACACCATATCCATATATAAAAGGAATTACATTTTTAATAAAATCATCTTCATTTATTTTTACATTTGGAGTTTTGCATTCACATTTGAACGAATTTTTTATATCGGAAATATCGGAATAATGAATATGATTACACTGTGTCCAATCTTTTATTTTATCATCAAAGTTTTTTTTACAATATAAGCATATAATTGAATTAAATAATTCATAAAATAATTTTTTAAATATATTAGTACAATCATTATCTGTATTAAATAAAAAATTAATTATATAATTATTATTTTTAATTTCACAATATTCATAAATATCTGCTAAATATTTATTATCTGTCATGATTTTATTATTATTTATAATAGTATATAAATATTCTTTTTTATATATAATTGTTGTAATAAAATCGGGAAAACAATTTTGAATTTAATTTAAACTATTAATCAATATATTATAATATATTGATGAATTATATTATAATATATTGATAATGTATTGATGTATTATTGATAATGTATTGATATATTATTGATAATGTATTGATGATTTGTATAAAACCTATTAGAATTAGATTCGCGCATTATTGGTATGAATTAGATTCTAATATATTGATGAATATATTATAATTATTTATAATATATTGATGATTTTGACTTAAAACTTATTTACTATAATAATAGTAAATGAGTTTTTATAATGAAATATTGCCAAACTTATATTTAGGAAGTATTGAAGCATCACAAGATTTTAATTTTATTAGTAAAAATAATATTTCTATAATTGTAAATTGTAGTAAAGATATTGTTAATAAATTCTCCATAAATTTACTCAAACCACTTGAAGAAGCACCTGAAATAGTTCAAAAATGGTTATTGGATAATAGTTATTATATAAAATATTATAGAATTTCTATTGATGATTCTGGAAAAGATAATGATATTGAACAATTTTATTTTTATGTTAAAAATATAATACAACCTATTATTGATGAATATAAAAAAGGTAAAACTATTTTAATTCATTGTTTAGCTGGAAACCAGAGATCAGCAGCTTTTGTAACAATTTTTTTAATGTATTATAAAAAATTATCATTACAAGAAAGTATAAATTTTGTATTAGAAAAAAAACCAAATGTATTTTTTTTTGGTTCTAACATAAATTTTATGAATGCTTTACTTAAATTTGAAAAAGATATAAATAATTTATGAAACATACTAATGAAATATCGAAATTATTTATCAAGAAGTAAATCTACTTCAATTAATTCAATTAATTCAATTTATTTAGATGAACCAGTAAAATTAAATACACAGGGTATGAAAAGACCCTAACATTGAATGTATTTTTTGACAATTAACCGAACCATGCAATTTTAAATATTCAAGGGTTTATAATACATAAGTTCAAATTATTTGTTTGAATCTAATTTAAATTAATAAATATATTATAATTATTTATTATATATTGATGAAGTATTGATGATTTTTATAAGAACTATTAGAATCTAATACGAAATATTTTTATAATTAATTAATGTATGGACATTTCCTAATGCACTTATATCAGTAATATTGCTACAACCTTTTACATATAATTCATATACATTTACTTATTATTTATTTTCTCAATATTAATTACATTATCCATATAAGGTAATATTTCTTTATCATGAGTAATTATGATTAATGTTTTATTTTTTGTTTCATTTAATATTAATTTTATAACTTTTATTCTTGTATTGTTGTCTAAACCTGCTAAAGGTTCATCAAATATAATAATATTTCCTTTATATGATTTTAATATACCTCTAATTAAAATTATAACCTTCTGCATCCCTACTGATAAATTAGATCCTCCAAATTCAATACTATTGTTTATTCCATCTTTTAATCCATTAAATATATTATTTAAATCATATTTATTTAATAATTGTATTATAAATTTATCATTATAAGAACTACCATATTTCATATTATCAATTATATTTGTATCAATCATATTAGTATTTTGATTTACATATATAATTTTTTCTCTCAAATATGTAGTATTAATATTTTGAATATCAATATTATTAATTTTAATTAAACCATCATATTTATATAATTTTAAAATTAATTTACATAAAGTTGATTTTCCATATCCAGAACGACCTATTATTGCTGTTTTAGATTTATTTTTAATATTTAAGTTTAAATTAGATAGAATTTTCTTTTTATTATACTGGAAGCTTAAATTTAATATTTTTATATCAAAATTACTTAAACTATTAATAGTTTTATTTTTATTTTTTAATGATATTTTTTTAAAAAAATTAATATTATTTACACATTTACCTATATTTTCTAAAAAAATATTAATAGAATTATTAATTTTTAAATATGTTGATGAAAAATACAATAAACATAAAACTAATAAAGTCTTATTTTTTATATTTCTATTCATCGTAAAATAAATTACAAATATTAAAAATATATACAAATTAATAATTAAATATAATTTTAATAAATATGTCTCTTTATCAGCATTTTGTGTTTTATTTTTATATTGACTAAAATTATCACTAATTTTATTTTTTTCTTTGTTTTCTTCATTGTTTATTAATGTATTTAATAAATTATTCATTTGATTATTTATTTTATCATAATTTTTATAATACATTTCATTTTGAATTATTCTAGTTTTAATTATATTTTTTGATTTTAAAGTAATAATAATTAATAATGATATTAAACATAATAACATTATTAATCCAATCCCTTTATTTATATAAAATAATATACAGATTATACTTATTAATATTATAAATGTTGGTAATATAAAACCAAAAAATAATGTGAAAGTATCACTCCATTGTGAAGATACAGTTAAAATTCTGGTTATAGTAGAACCAATTTTAATATTTTTAAAATTCTCACCAATATAATCATATAATGAATTAATATATTTATTTCTATTAAGTTTTAAACTTTCGGTAGTTATTACAACTTCCAATCTATTTTTAATATATGATATTGTAGTAAATATTATAGCAAATACAAAAATATAAAATAAATACTTATTTTTATTTTTATTACTATTAATATTAATTATATAATCAAATATAAAAATTAATCCAAATGTTTCTAACATATAATGCAAAATTGTTAAAATAATAAATATATTTATTTTTATTTTATTATTTTTAAAATAATCAGAAAAATAAATATTAAATATTTCATTCATTAGTTAATAATGATATAAAAATTTTAATTTTAAATAATATTTTAACATTTGAGTACTTATATTAATATTTTTTTTAATTTATGATATTTATGATCAACTAAGATTTTTTTTGGATATGTATAAATATCCACATTATTTTCCATTTGCAACTACCATAAATGGTCTTCAATCTTTTCTTCTAAATTTTTTTTTATTTTTTCTTGATTATTCATTGTGATACTATATATAATAAAAAATATTTATATAATTTTTATTATATAGTATCAAAATCGGCGTTTTAAATCTTCAATGGTGTAATTAAAATTAAAATAAAGATAGATGAATTGGATCTCTTTATCAGTAATAAAAAACTATTTATATTTAGAACCAATGTAAATAAATGTTTAATAAAGAAAATAAAAAATTAGATGATGCTTAATTTTCCATATTTTTCTCCCATTAAGATATGCTTGTATGTCCCATCATCATTTTTTGGTGCCATCATTGTGAATTTGACTTTTGACTGAAAAAGCATCATGAAGTCTGATCCACCGAAAAGGAAATTTCCGAGCCCTTCTCCTTTGTTGTGATGTCCCAGAATTGGCCAAGTTAAATTACATGAGCTAACCTGAGCCATTCCCATTGGAATTAGCGCGACTAGTCCATATTTTTCTGTCTTGAGAATAGCATATGCATGTGTCTGTTTATACTGCCAACCCAGACTATCATTTGGAATAAATTTCTTTTCTTGTTCACTCCATGTAACACTCAATGTCACTCCACGAGTTACAGTATGATGCTCAATTACTTCTCCGGTTAGTGGATAATGATATCTATGATAATCATTAACATTCAAGAATGCATGAGTTAGAGTTCCATTAGCGAATTCATTCGCGTATTTTGAGCCTTGTAAAAGATCGACATGTATGTTTTTATAATCCAATAGTTTTACTTTGACATTTTTGTTAAGTTGCCCATTTCCATTTATCTTCCAAACACCTTGTGGAACTGAATCGGCTGGGCTTGTGACGATGCTATTATCATCCTTATTACTTATAGGATGAGATTCAGATGGACATGATAGAGTTCTAGAAAACCATTCATTAAATGTCCGCCATATATTTCCTTTTTCATACCATCCAGAATTCATATTGAACTCGCCTGACTGTACAATTTTATTGTAATACTGATTATTCCAAGATTTATCAGTATCTAAGTATTCTCCAATAACTACTACATATTGGAGTAACCATTCCTGGAAGATCGGATAATATTGAATACTATTTTTAAATAAACCTAAGTTTTTTAAATCATCGAGTGGTTGATCAATCAAAAAATAGAAATAACAGATCCCGTCTAGCATATCTTGCTTTGAGACGGTGTCACTATTAGTTAGTTGATCAGGTGTATGAAGCACATAATTATTTATGAATAAAATATACTCCTTAATATTTTTGACCTTATTTTTTTCCTCGACATTTATTTTGCTGCTAGCCAT
>Ga0209151_1001870_pt1 | contig 12161 bp, 9 predicted proteins | sample SaaInlV_DNA_165m_FD_184688 | JGI IMG/M metagenome (GOLD analysis project Ga0209151, IMG submission 184688) | Marine microbial communities from expanding oxygen minimum zones in the Saanich Inlet - SI075_LV_DNA_165m (SPAdes) (version 2) | ecosystem: Environmental > Aquatic > Marine > Unclassified ...
GAGAGCGTGCCAAATGGTTCCTTAAGGATTCTGTTAAGGAGGCAACCTCCTCTCCCTTAAGCGTATGGAACGCGTCTCCTGATGAAGAAGATAAAGAGGTCTCAAGGCTAAGGGAAGAGATATCCTCTGGAACGACATAAGCCACAAGCTTCTTGCTTCCCTCTTCATCTTCTCGGGCCATCACAACAGTCGAGGCAACATCTCTATGGGAGCTAAGAGTTGATTCAATCTCCCCAAGCTCAATCCGGAACCCTCGAAGTTTGACTTGATCATCAATACGCCCCAAGAACTCAATGTTCCCATCAGACAAGTACCGGGCAACGTCCCCTGTCCGGTAAAGACGTAAACTCTTACTGGTCTTTCTGGTGTCCTGTTCTGTCATAAACGGATTAGGGACGAACTTCTCTGCTGTGAGATTAGGTCGATTCAGATACCCCCGCGCAAGTCCTGCTCCCCCTATATAAATCTCCCCCTTTACACCCACAGGCACTGGGCTCATATGTTCGTCTAAGAGATATATATTTAAATCTGGAAGCCTTTTTCCTATATGGTTGCTAGGCTTTTCAGTATCTTTTTCTTTAATGGACAAATACGTTACATGGACAGTTGTTTCTGTAATCCCATACATATTAATAAGTTGCCCGAACCCTTCTTTATTGTTACTTTTAAACCAAGGCTTGAGTTTATTTACTTCTAAAGCCTCTCCTCCAAAAATAACAAACCTTATATCTGAAGAAGAAGCTAAGGAAGGATTATGAAGTAGGAGTTGCTCGAAAGCAGAAGGCGTTTGATTCAGAATCGTAACGTTGTGTTTAACTAATAAATGAAAGAAGTTCTCGGGAGAGCGAGAAGTTAAGTAAGGGATGATAACAAGTTTAGATCCATAAGAAAGAGCACCCCATATTTCCCAAATAGAAAAGTCAAAAGCATAAGAGTGGAAAAAGGTCCATACGTCCTGGGAGTTAAAGTGATACCACTCTTCAGTTGCCTTTAAAAGACGGACAATGTTTTGATGGGGTATTAAAGTACCCTTGGATTTACCTGTAGAGCCGGAGGTATAGATGACATAGGCAAGATGATGGGGAAGGGTAAGAGACGGAAGGTTGGAGGAAGGTCTCTTCCCAAGACTAACCCATAGGTCTTGAGAGGAGTTAGACTTTTTATGACCTTGAGGCTTGGAGTCTTCTTTAACCCATAGCTCCTCTTCCTTCAAAGAAAGAGAGAGGATTTTTTCTTTATACCCCTTGAATCTCTCCTCAAGTCCCTCCTGTGTTAGAAGAAGAGGCGCCTTGGTATCCTGCAGCATGTAGAGAAGTCGCTCTTGCGGGTACTCTGGGTCAAGAGGCACATAAGCTCCTCCCGCTTTAAGTATCCCCAAAAGTCCAATGATCATCTCAAAGGAGCGCTCTACCCCAATAGCTACAAGTGTATCAGGTGTCACCCCTTCTTCCCTCAAGAGATGCGCCAGTTGATTCGCCTTCTCATTAAGCTCCCTGTAAGTAAGTTCTTCCTCTTCAAATATAACAGCCACGTTGTTCGGTGTTCTCTCAACCTGCTCCTCAAAGAGTTGGTAAATCGTCTTGTCCTTCTCATACTCCTTCTCTGTAGCATTCCACTCTATAAGAAGTTGGTCCTTTTCTTGAGGTGTGAGTAACTCTAATTCAGCAATAAGCCTCTCTGGATTTTCTAACACTTGCTTTAGGAGATGTGTTATGTGAATTGAGAGACTTTCAAGCTTTTCTTTTAAAATGTGGTTTGAGGTGAGAGAGAAAGAAAGCTCTGCTTGCTTGAACTCTATCTGTAGAGCAGGCTCTTTCTCGTAAAAGCTCCTTCTTTTGTGAGAGTTCTCTTTCTTAAAAATGACATTCCAGTCAAGAGGTTTATCTTTTAAGTCTGGATATCTTATTTTAATATCTGAAGCAAAATTTCTGTGATGTTCAACCTCTTCTAGTTCTTTTTGGTTTTCTTTTATAAAAGGAAGAGCCGTTTGGAAGGGATTAATATAGGTGTTAAGGGGCAAACTATCATTTACGTAAAACTCTCTATGGGAACGATAGTCTTGCGGGCTTATCCCAACTGTGAGTTGAGATTCACCCATAATACGCCTAAAGTATATAAGGAACGTAGAAACGAGGATCTCTTCAAAGGAATGACTTTTTAGATTTTTATTTCTTCTATCCCAAAGCTCTTTGGATAAACTAGCTTTAACTTCTGTTGATATGACCTTTTCGCTTGTTTTGGGTATTTCTTCTCTCAAAAAGGAAGAAAGATCGATTGGATGGGTATTTTGTAACTTTTTCCGCCAGTACTCTTCATGGGGGGAGAGTAATTGACTTACCTTCTTATAGTTCTCAAAAAAAGACTTAGAAGGATTTTTAAGAAGAGAGTCTTTTTTTAGCTTTTGGTCTTTTAAAATCTTACCTATAGGCCAAGAGGTTTTCTTAGAATCCACAAAATCCTTGAGCTCAATTACATAATCAAGCGAAGCAATCTCAATAAGATTATCTTTTTCAGAAACTTTTAGAATGGTTCCTGGCATATTTCCTTCATTTTTATAAAGAATTTTTAAGGATTTTGGACAAAAGTAATCAGAAGAAAATAAGATTTTAAAGGACGAAAGAGCGTTGGGGTAATCTCCAAAAGAGAGAGCTCTAAAAAGGGTTTCAATTTTGTTTCCAGGTTCTTTCCAATCGACAAAACCAAGGGAGGCGGGCTTCTTGTGCGCGCCAAAGAAAGTTCTTTTTGTAAGGTCTTGAGGAATTCTTGAGACCGTACCTTGAGAAAGATCATCGCACAAAGCTTTAAAGGTTTTAATTGCCGTTAAGTAACATTTGATATCGAGAGAAAGGGCTGTTTCTCCACTATCAATTGGAATTAGTTCTTGGTTTAAAACGTCCCCTGCATCAACTTTTTGCTCTATTATGTGCCAGGTTACACCATGTTTTTTTTCTTGGTTTAGAATTGCCCAGGAGGTGGCATGAACACCGGCATATTTTGGAAGAGGGGCATCGTGAAAGTTGATTGCAAGTTTTTGAGGAGAAGAGAGAATATTAGAAGTAAGGATGTGAGAATTCACAATACTGAATAAATAATCAAAATTCTTCTGATGGGCAAAATCCTCGAAAGTATGGAGAAAGTTTATAAGGGGGATATCATGCTTTTTGCACCATGCTGATACAAGTTGGTTTTGAGATACTATCCCAAATATTTTATGTTTTTTTTGAAGAAGATGCTCAGCACATTGTATACCAAGTGTCGAGTCTGTAATGATATAGCAAGAAAAACGACTCATCTCCGACCCTTTATTTAAAGCAGCAGCAAGAAAGATTTTGTTCTCATATTCCCAAAGCCAATCTTTAAAGTTTTTTAAGTCTTCTAATTAGGATCGTTGATTGAACAATCATGATACAACTTTCAGCTAAAGGTAAAAGAATTTTATGAGGCTTTGAAAGCCTTTTGAATTGACGAACCCAACGAAAAGTTCTCTCTAAGATCCAACTGGTGATCAGAAGAGTCCATGCCTCCGAATTTCTCTTGAAAATCACAATGCAGTTGCTTAGGTTTTTCCACACAAATACGTTCATTGTTTCTGTTCTCCATGCATTTAGCTAATTCTAAACAATAATTTTTTATTACGATGCCATAAAACTAAATCCTATTTTGAAACACTACTCACTTATTTTGTTTAAAAATCATACTTTCATCTTTTCTATAAAAAAAATATATATTTCGTTTCATGCAGCTTTCATTTGTTCATGCCATAATTTTGAGTAATAACCATTGTTTTTTATGAGTGCATCGTGTGTTCCTTTTTCTACAATGCGTCCACTATGAAGAACAAGGATTTCATCGGCGTTAGTTAGTGATATTAGTTTGTGAGAGATAATTAGAGTTGTTTTGTTTTTTGTAAGCTTTTTGATGCTTTCATGGAGATAATTTGTCGATTTTGTATCAAGTGAAGAAGTAGGTTCGTCAAAAATTAAAATTTGAGGCTTTTTTAAAAATAAACGTGCTATAGCAACTCTCTGCTTTTCACCTCCAGATAGTTTTACCCCTCTTTCTCCAACGATAGTTTCATATTTATCAGGGAGGGATTCTATAAAATTGAGGAGTTGAGAAGCCTCTGTAGCTTCTTCTATTTTTTTCTGAGAAGCAGATGGATTTCCATACGCAATATTGTAGCCAATTGTATCGTTAAACAAAGTTGTCTCTTGAGGAACGATTCCAATTATCCGGGTTAGCTCAGTCGTATCGAAATCTTTAATATTATGAGAGCCCAGATAGATGCTTCCACCTTTAAGGTCGTACAGGCGGTACAATAGTTTGGGTATTGTGGATTTTCCTTCTCCTGTAAGTCCAACTATGGCTACTGTTTTTCCTGCGGGGGCGGTGAAAGATACTTTGTTTAAAATCGTACGAGATTCAGAGTATCCAAAAATTACATTTTTAAATGTGATTGAGTTTTGTTTTTTAATAACAGGTATTTTTTTTAAGGAAAAGTTTTCGTTAAGGGGAGTGTCAAGGATTTCAAAAGCATGCCCCATATCTGTGAGAGCTGTGTGAAAATCCCTAAATAACATTCCAAAAGAGCTCAGAGGAAAAAAGAACTGTAAAAGATAAGCGTTTACAAGAACAAAGTCTCCCAGGCCAAGTTTCCCAGCAATTATATCAGCACCTACCATCCAGGTTAGGACTGTAAACCCAAGGCCTATGATTATATTTTGTCCAATATTTACCAACTCAAGTAATTCTAAGCCTTTAGTCAGTAATTTTTCTCGGTTGAGGAGCAGGTTATGGCAGCGATTAAGTTCATGATTTGAAGTTCCAAAATAGCGAATAGTCTCAAAGTTAATCAGCGTTTCAACCATTTGACTGTTTACATCAAGTTCAGCCTGGTTACCCGCCTGTCTTTGTTTTAAAGCTCGTTGTGTCCCAAAAATACTGAACAATAAGAATCCAGAAGTAGAAAAAAATAAAACTCCTGCGTAAAGAAAACCGTATAGTTTAAAGAAAATTATACCTGCTGCAAAAATCTCAATCACAATTGGCACAAGAAAAAATATTAATCCCCAAAAAACAGTTGGAAACGCATAGCGAGCTCTTTCTAAGGTGTTTGTAATCGCTCCTGTTTTACGCCCTGTATGGAAGGACATAGGTAGTTGATTGAGGTGTTGCATAAGACGAAAGCTAAGTCGACGGATACCTCTTTCCATCACACGGAACATGCATAGATCGCGAAGTGATAACATTACTTTACTGAGAGTCCAGACAGTGCCGTAACATATAAGAATTAGAACAATGTCGTAATAGGGGCTTATTTGCTCTCCAAGTTGAGTTATAATGTACTTAAGAGTAAGGGGGAGGCTCAAATTTAAGAGCATTGCAGTAAAAATAAAAAGTATTGCCAAGAATAATCTTTCTTTGAATTTCTTATCCTTGTTTACAAGGTATGGAAGTAGTTTTTTTAAAATTAGAATATTTTTTTTCAAAGTTTCAAACATGCTTCATATCACCTTTAAGCTAGTTTTTTCTAACATGTTTCCAAGCCGCTCTATGCCTTCTTGAATTATAGAAGGTGAGTTGTATGAAAAATTTAGTCTCATACAATGTTTAGAAATTTCATTTGGCCGAGGAGTGAAGGCATGTCCTGGAATAAAGGCCACTTTAGCCTTATCTAGAGCGTGATCAAATAACTTTGAAGTATCATAACCTATTGGTAGCTTGAGCCACATAAAAAAGCCATGAGTTGGGGTTATTACTTCAGTGCCACTGGGAAAGAAATCACTTACAGTCTTTAACATAACATTCCGACGTTTTTTGTATTCTTCTCTTATAGAGGAGAGATTATCAATTAATACTCCTCTTTCGAGAATGTTTAAAGTCACATGTTGCGTAAAAGTGGCCATATTAATGTCAGTGCTTTCTTTTAAGATAGCTAATTTTGGAACCAGTTCTTCCGGCAAAACGATCCAACCCAGCCGAAATGAGGGTGCTAAAATTTTAGAAAATGTGCCAACATAACAGGCATACTCTGGATTAAACGAACGTATTGGTCGTGTTATTTTGTCGTAGTATAAAAAACCATATGGATCATCCTCGATAATGAATGTTTTGTACGTTGAAGCCAAGTCTGCCAAACGTTTCCGACTTTTATTATCTAGACTAATGCCGAGTGGATTATGACCATCACAGATTGTATAGAGGAACTTGATGGATTTATGAGTTTTCAAAGTGCTTTCTAAAATATCAAGATCAATTCCAGTTTTATGATTTGTTGGGACAATAAGGAGTTTGGGGGAAAGGGGCGTTACGGCTTGAAGAAAGCCCGGGTACGTGAAATCTTCTACAACAATTTTATCCCCAGAATTTAAAAGTAAGCGTGATAAAAGGTTTAGTCCTTGTTGCGCACCGTTTGTAATGAAAATCTGAGATTCGTTGCAAGTGACTTGTCTCATTTTCATGAGAGTTACGATATGTTTTTTGAGAGCCCTTAAAGGAGGGGTATATTGTAAAATATCATGGGAGGAATTTAATGTTTTTATAATGCTTTCTTTGTATTTATGAAAAGGAAATAGACTGGTATCTGGTAGCCCCAATGCGAATGATATTAGGTCATCAGAAGTTCGTTGGAGAGAATTTTGCATAGCGGATGGCTGGATGTTTTGGGTCCATTTTGCAAGAAGGTGATTATATTTAGAGCGTTCCACTTTAGAGTGTTCCATCTTTAGAGTGTCCCGCTTTAGAGTGTTGCACTTTAGAGAGTTCCACGATTAACCTGCTCTCTTTCAATTGCCTCAAATAGTGATCGGATGTTTCCACCTCCAAAGCCAGTTGAGCCTTTTCTCTGGATAACTTCTATAAAAAAAGAGGGTCTTGCTTGAACGGGTTTTGAAAATATCTGTAAAAGAATTCCGTCATTATCTTTATCAATCAAGACGCCATATTTCTTTAATTTGTTAATATCAAAATTAAACCCCCGATTTTCTAATGATTCATAGTAAGAGTCGGAAATTGACAAAAATTGAATTCCTCTTTGCCTTAAAGTTTGAACAGTCTTAAAAATATCATCCGTGAGGAAAGCCACATGTTGCACACCAGATGTTCCGTGAAACTTCAAGAATTCTCGGATTTGAGATTTTTCCTTATGGGCAGCAGGAGCCGTTAGTGGAAAAACACATCCAGGAAAGTCATTACGTACAACAATCGATTCCATCCCACTTGTTTCTGTATAAACATCTTCCTTATGAGATTCGTAGAAGTCTAAAGTGTTCTGGTAAAATTTGGACCATTTTTGCAAGGTTCCTTGCTCAACACAGACTGCAATGTGATCAATCTCTTTTAGACCAGCATCTTCAGAAGGGATATTAAAGGGGCAGGGGGTAAAGAAGGGATAAGTAGGATTTTCAGATGAGAGTTTTTCTATTAGCGAGTGACACGTACTTCCAAATGTAGAAAATGTTTTTTTTAAAATATTACAATTTGAATCGGACTGCGCTATATCATCCGGAAGAATCATGGCCCCTCTGTTAGATATTTCCTGTATTGTTTTAGAGATATTTTGGGAAGAAAAAGCGATATCTCTTACGCTGTCTCCATGCTGGTGAATATGTTTTGCTATCATACTATTGGACGTAAGAGGGGAGGTTAGAATTATTCTAATATTTCTGCATTCAAGCAGTATAGAAGTTCTGTCTTTAAGACCTGTCTCGAGTCCTGCATAGGCAATGGGTTTGAAGCCAAAAACTCTTGCGTAGAAATGAGCTGATTGGTATGCATTGCTCACGTAAAATTCTATATATTCAATTCCTGTAACGCTAATATCTGACATTTACTCGTACCTTAACGCTTTAAGTTTCTAAAACAAGATCACGTGTGATCTCATCGACATTCTGACAGCCACATAAAATCATTGCTTGTTCAAACTCCGTAATAAGTAATTTGAGAACCTCACATACTCCGTTTCCACCGTCGATACTTAATCCCCAAAGAATAGGCCTTCCGATAAGCACAGCTTTTGCCCCTAATGCGAGAGCTTTGATTATGTCAGTTCCCCGACGAATTCCTCCGTCGATTAAAATATCCATTTTGTTATTTATAACTTCCGCGATTTTGGGTAGTACAGTAATGGCCGGAGGGGTGGTATCGAGTTGGCGGCCACCATGATTAGAGAGGATTAGAGCAGAGACACCACAGTCAAGGGATCTTAATGCATCATCTTCTCTTAAAACTCCTTTAAGGATAATAGGAAGCTTTGTTATAGATTTTACCCAAGCGACATCATCCCATGTAAGATTTGTATCCAGTAAGGCACTAAAAGCTGCTGCGGGTGAAGGGAAGTTCACGACGTTTTCAAGCTCAGGAAGTTTGAATTTTTCTTGCAAAGGAGCTAAAAGCTCACGCTCTCGTTTTCCATAGACGGGAACATCGACGGTAAGAACCAGTGCTTTGAAGCCGAGACGCTCTACCTTTTGGATTAAGTCTTGGGTAAAGTCACGATCTTTCAAAATATATAGCTGAAACCACAGAGGAACTATAGCACTTTCTACGATTCCAGACAAAGGAGTGGTTGTAAACGTGCTAACGATATATGGCGTTTGAGTTTTATTAGCAGCAGATATAGTCGCTTCTTCTCCGAGAGGGTGAATTAAGTTCTGAAATGCCATAGGAGCAATTAATATGGGGGAATTAAGAGTATTGCCTAGTAGTTCTGTCGTGGTATCTGGTTTTTTTACACCTCGTAATATTTTAGGCAGGAGATTCAAATTTTTATAACAAAGTTCATTTTCTGCAAGAGTAAACTCATCTGCCGCTCCTCCTGAAATAAAGTTGAATATTTGAGGGGAAAGAATTTTCTGCGCATGAGTCTCAAAATCTCTAACATTTAATCTTTTTGAAGTATTTATTTTTAAAAAATGTTTCATATGAGGCTTTCAACAAATTGAATGTTTTTAAATTGATTATCGTTTTAACCAGTTTGATATGCAGTTGTAGATGTGGATTTTCTTACGAATAGGTTGTTTACTGCCAGGAACCCTAGGATTGCCCCGAACATTAAAAAAACACAGGGGGATTCCGTGATATTTGTTAACTTTACGAGATAGGAGGAAAGCAAAGGAATTGTTCCTCCAAAGAGTCCAAGTCCTATAGAAAAACAAATTGTTATACCTCTATAGCGATAATTTGGTGGAAACAATTCATTTAAAAAAGCATGCATAGGGCCTGCAAATAAACTGACACAAACTGCCAAAGTTAGCAGCGAAAGAACCATAAAAAATCCTCCAAAATTCATTAATTTGAATATAAAATATGATGACATAAACGTAATCAAACAACCAAATGACATTATTTTTGCATACCCGTATCGATCAGCTAAATACCCAGCTATAGGTGTTAAAATAAGTACTACCATTAGACTTAATGCTACAATTGAAATCGAGTAGCTAAGTGGATAGTTTAGAATCGATGAAACATGAATATTCATGTATACTGTCAGCATATATATTAAAATTCCGTTGCATCCTCCGACACCAATAGCTTTAAAGATGGAAGCTTTATATTTCTTATAAAATGAGGGTGCTTTGTTTTGTAAAGGTCTAGATTTCATATTTCTGAATTCAGGACTTTCATCTACCTTACATCTAAAATATAAGCCAATTATTGCTAAAACTATGCTGAATATAAAAGGTAGTCTCCAGCCCCAAACAGGCATGTTTGAGCTAAGAACAAGGCTTCCTGCCAGAAGAGCTATTAAGTTACCAAAAGCGGCACTTGTATAAACAAAAGCCCCTTTGATGCCTTGTCTGTTCGTTTTTGAATGTTCTATAACGAAAATGGCAGACCCGTTATGTTCCCCACCTGCACAAAAGCCTTGAATCAGGCGACAAATCGTTAAAAATATTGGTGCAAATAACCCGATTTGTTCATAAGTTGGCATGAGACCAATTAGGAAAGTTGACCCTCCCATTAGGATAATTGTTAACATTAATGCTTTTTTACGTCCCCAAAAGTCACCAATAAATCCAAAGATAGCGCCACCTATAGGTCTAACAAAGAAACTTACAGCAAATACGGATAAGCTCATCATTAATTTAGTGAAGTGATTAGTCCCTGGGAAAAATTGTTCTGCAAGTATTGGCGCAAAAACGCCATACAGTGTATAATCATAAAACTCTAATGATGTTCCTATCGTGCTTGCTAACAATACTTTTTTTGATTGCATAGAATAACTACTCACAAAAACATTCAACGTACAAAAAGGACCTTGTAAACTCAATTGAGGCCTAACTCATAAAGCTTTTCATAGTCTTATACTTGTATATTAGATACGCATAAAATGTATTTATCAAGATTTTTTTTGTGCCCCTAAATTGACAGCCTTTTCTAGAAGAGGTAGAGTGGGCCGATCATATAACTTTGAAAGGAGTTAAGAGTATGTCAGACCAAGAAATAATACAGGGCGAAATTGTAGAGCAAGAAGACATGTTTTTTGTCGTAATAAACCTAGAAGAGCAATATTCTATTTGGCCCACATATAAAAAAGAAATACCATATGGATGGGAAGTCATTGGGGAGGAGAAAACTAAATCAGACTGCCTAAATTATATCAAGGAAGTCTGGACTGACATGAGGCCTTTGAGTTTGAAAAAGGCAGAAGCGAATAATATAAAAAAGATAGAAAAGAAGGTAGAAAAAAAGATAGAAAAGAAAAAACTCAAAAAAAGTGCCTAACTCATAGCGACGGCAACTTTTCTTTCTCCTTTATAGGGCTCACGGCTGTGTGCCATTAGAACGTTATCAAGCATCATGATATCTCCCCTTTGCCACTTAAATTTTATCCTATCTTGAGAATATACTTCACGAATGTGATTGAGTGTTCCAACGTCTATGGGGGTCCCATCCCCAAAAAGAGCATTACGAGGGAGGTTTTCTTCTCCCAGTTCTCGTATTAGAGACTCAAGTTGGTCTTTTTCTAAAGAAGAAGGGTGAAACAAGTGAGCTTGGTTAAACCAAACTTTTTCTTTTGTAACTGGATGAGTGAGAGTAGCTTGACATATTTGCTTCGTAGTTAGTTCTGTCGTTCCAGTTTTCCATTCAAGTTCAATACCGTGCTCCACACAATATTTTTCAACTTCTTGTTTTTGATCAGTTTGAAATACTTCTTGCCAGCTTAAATCAACACCAGGGGTATAGTTTCGGACATAGCAGACACCTTTTTTTTCAAAAATTTCTTTAACAGATTTATCAATTTTTTTATAAACCTTTCTACTGTCTGCAATTGGCGTTTTTCCACCTTCATCAGCCACTATCACGCTAAAGAAAAAGATTTTTTCTGGCCAGGATTTTGAGTATGAGTTTTCGTTATGAAGAGGGATACTGCGGTCTGCAGGATATTCAGTGGCTGTGTATATCTTGCCTCCTAGGCGAGTTCTGGGTGTTGATCTATAAACGTAGTCTAATAAATTTGGACATAAAATTTGTACAAATTTGTTAAATTCGGACACTGAATTAATCCCAAAATTTCTGAAGAGGATACCTCCCCTTTTCAGTAAATTTTTTTCGATGGCTAATTTGTTGTCCAAAACCCAGTGAAAAGGATCTAATAAAGAGTCTTTAGATTCTACACACAATAACTCCTCTGTATCTGGTTTTATATAGTAAGTATTTACTTTTGAATCAAAAGACATTTTTCATACCTCTCTATTAACTGTATCTTATTGCTAACATCATTTTTGAAATATGCTACTCCTTCTTCTTCTTCTTCTTGAGACGGAGTTTTATCGTAACTTTCCAAATACTTCCTCCGAGAAATTTTCTTTAAAACGTAAACTCCTAGGTAGCAAAAAGGAGTGTCAAGGATAGCACAGATAAATTTGAACAAAAAGCCACTTTCAAGAAGAGCATAAAAATGATTCCACCCTATAATGTTGAGGAAGCATAACATTAGTATAACAATTAACGTGTCAAAAAATTGGGCTGTAATCGTACTAACATTGTTTCTAATCCAAAGGTGTTTTCCTCTGGTCTTTTTTTTCCAAAAATGAAAAATATGTAAATAGCGGAGTAATAATGAGCCACTGAGCAGGGTGGCTCCGTCGTAAAAAGGCGGAGAAAAAGTGAGCCACCCAAAGTATTAACTTCAGATAGTCTTTTTCCATTTAAGG
>Ga0209151_1001887_pt1 | contig 12095 bp, 6 predicted proteins | sample SaaInlV_DNA_165m_FD_184688 | JGI IMG/M metagenome (GOLD analysis project Ga0209151, IMG submission 184688) | Marine microbial communities from expanding oxygen minimum zones in the Saanich Inlet - SI075_LV_DNA_165m (SPAdes) (version 2) | ecosystem: Environmental > Aquatic > Marine > Unclassified ...
TGGCATGTTCACTAGCTTCTAATGTGCCTGAAACATCAGTTTTCATAGTAGTGTGGTAGCTTGTTGCTATTGTCGCTGCGAATAACAGTAAAGACAGTGCTGCAGCTAAACCTATAGGGGTTACTATAAAAGCAGCTATGCTAGGGATGGCTGCAGCGCTAACCCAGCTAATAAGCTTTATAGTTAATAACTCTAATGTTGCGTATTGTTGCACTGCTATTAAAGATAGGGCTATAGCTATGATGATATTAGCATATAGCACGTTATTGGTAGAGGTGGGGGATTTAACGCCATAATTTTGGAATAAATAACCAGTGTCATTCCACCAAGCCCTAGTATCGGCAAATAAGGCGCGCTTACCAGAAAATGTTGCCCTGGTTTTTGCAAACCATGTAGAGTAGCTTACAGCCTGGCCATCATGGCTCCTGTGATATTCATCAGCTTCTATAAATTCTTGCTGCTTAAGCTTAGGGAAGGACTTATATAGCTTTACTAAGTTTGCATGACTTCCTTCTATTTTCGCAGCAAAGTCAGCCATTCTTTCATGGTTTACTGCTTTAAATGTAGGCTCGATGCCTATTTCATGACCATATAGGTTTATTATTTCAGTAGTTATATTTTCACGAAGGTAAGTATCTAACTCTGCAAAGCTACTGTCCTGAAAGCCTTGAATTGCTGCTATATGTTTTTCTGCTTGCTGCTCTAAAATTTTAGTAAGCTTAACTGGGTCGGCATCTACTTGTTCTTTGATAGCTAATTTTAGCCATGAGTAAATGTTTATAGCTTCATTTTTCAAATAGAAATTTTTGTCAGATTCATAGGTTTGCTCGTTTATTAGCTTACTAAACTGATTGCTGCTTGTTGTTATGCCAGCTCTAATTTTGTCTATTATATAATGGCAGGAGCCTGGCATGCCGTAGCGAGCTGTTCGTGATGATATTTGTTTTTGATCACGGTGCGATGGAGTGTATGTGATCAAAACTTGTAAATTACCAGCAGGATTTTTTATGTCTGTACCGCGTCCCATCCTGCCTGCTGTTGCAATAGTAATATTGTTATTTTGCCCGGCAGAAGTTATTGCTTTGTTTTCAGAGCTTGCGCTAGATTTGGCAGTTATTTTAGTAATGCCTCTGCCTGAAATTCCTTTTAAATAAGCATTAAGTTCTTCAATTTCATTGTCATCCTCACAAAATATGAGTATTGGTTTATCGTTTGCTGCGTTAATAAATCTCTTTATTTCTGCTAACTGCTCAGTGTGGTTTTTCATTATTATTGGATGCTGTATTTTACGCTGATTTGGTTTTTGGTTGGGTACGGTTATATATTTATAACTTTGGTCTGTTTGAATATCTTTATTATTGAAAATTTCATGTGCAGTAGAGCCTGTGACCCCAGTTATTGCATCATAATCTGCTAAAAATTGGGCTGTATTTTGGCTAGTTAGAGTATCACTTTCTGGCTGAATATGAATGTTTAATTCTAGGTTAGCTAGATTTTCTTTTGCAGCGAGTAGGGCGTGTATGCCATTTTGATAAACAAAGCCATCTCTGATCCTGCCATTTTCTATAACTTTTATAACCTTGCTATATTCAGAACCTTGGAGCGTATGCACTAGCTCAAATTCGTCAGATATTGTGTAGTGATGGCCTTTTTGCATATCGAGGGCAGTTTGTGCGCCTTCAAGCCATGTTTCTATTTGTTTGGGTTTAAAATCGTATAATTGTGCTAGCTTATCTTTTTTTTCAGGGCATGCTTCATTATCGTTAATGTATTGCATGAAATTATCGCTTGAATTTTGCTGTTTAAATTTTATTAAATGTGCATATACCCAATTGAAATTTTGTGTGTCATCTTTGATTTCAGCATATTTATAGCTATCTGGAACTTTATCATGAATTAGCGTATCTGCTTCATCAACTAGAAGTACTCTTTTATTACGTTCATCTGCAAAAGCATTAGCCGTACCAAGGAAATTATGCTTGATTCTGAGCAAAGCTAAGCTGCTATTATCAGAAAAATTAATGCCGCCTTTGCTGTAAGATCCTGGTTCACTAAAAGTTGTAATTAGGCTGGTTTTAACTCCTGTAGATCCAGCAAGAGAACTATAGCCTAAGTAATCTCGCTCAGATAAATGAGTGTTGCTTGTAACAAGATCAACTGTTTTTCCTTTTAAAACTAGCCAAATAGCGTGCGTGATAAATATTCTGGATTTACCCTCACCAGTGTCTATTTGTGCCATGTATTTGCTGCCAACATTATGCATCATAACGAATAAAGTCATAATTTGTGCCGTATTTAATTCTTGCGCAATTTGGTCTTGTCCACTGTGTTGATATGCGTTCCTAGCTAACATTTCAACTACATATGCAAGTTTTTGTTCATCAGTATATTTGTCGGCGCTTTGTAAATCTTGAAAAGAAAGATTTCTGTTGTCTTCCATGCTTTTAATAAAAGAATCGAAGTTATCTTTTTTGCTAGTAAATACATCTTTAGAAGCACTGTCGAAACCTTTTAACAGTCTTTTATATTCATCCCTGTTGTATTGGTTTGCAGTAACCCTTGTATAAGGAGCTTGGCAAAAGGAAGCATATTTTTCACTTATGTCGCTATCTTCACCTAGCCAATCAATTAATTCTGGTATCTTAGGATAGGGTGGAGTGTTCGCTACTTCTAAAAATATATTTAATTTATCAATTTTACTATCGTTTTTGGTTAAATATGTATGCAAATCAGATAAATCATCATTATCTGTTGATAAATTTATACTTTTATTGTCAAGTAGTTGGCCAATATATTTAAGTATCTTTGGACATGTTTCTATTAGCTTCGCGGTCAAGGCCCACTTTCCTGGTCTTTTTTCAAATGCATGTAGAAGAGAGTAGAAAGTTTTTTCTGCTTGTTCTTGTAGCTCAAGGTTATCAGCTACAGCCATTAAAATATTTTTTAGATATATTGCATCAATGTCTTTTAATAGTGCATTGTCAATAGAGTTTAAAATTAAAGCGTGACATGTGGGGTAAGTTTCAACTAGTGTGTTTGCTGCATTAAATAAGTCTTTAATATCTTGCTCTTCTATGCCGAACAAGCATAAAGACGCAATTATTTCTTTTGCATGATTTTTGTTGGGGAAGTTCTTTATTAACTCTATGCTAGGATCTTGTTCTGTTTCTTGGTTAGTTTGGCTAAACCTATAAAATAGGGATAACTTTTCTCCTATATTTTCATTAATATATCTGGGCGCAGCATTTCTTTTTAAAATATTATTTTTGCAAAATATAAACTGGGTAAGAATGCCTGTTGATTTAGATATTATGATCTGTTGCAGAATAAACTCAAGCTGTTTTAAAGTAAGTTGTTCTAACTGTTGTAGTTCTATGCATAGAAAGTTAACCGCACTTATTTCTAAAATACTATGCAGTTCTAAAAATTGATTTGATATTTTGTTAAAGTAGGTTGGGGTTGTTAATATAGTTGTGCTTGTTTTACTTTCATGAGATTTTATATTTACAAGAATGGGTTTTATTAGCTTACTATCGTGACCTAGATATTTAGTTAATTCCTGCTCTTGTGGATTAGTTAATTGCACTGTGTTTAAAACTTCTATAGCGTTTTCAAAATATTGAGCTGGGAAACAAGCTGCTCCAATTTCACTTTTCATTTTTTCTAAAATTATTTCTTTATTAATTGCTCCTTCATGTAAAGAATTTATTAGATTAATTAAGTTTAAGATGCTACCTGCTTGCCTAGTCATGCGCTGCAAATGAAATAATAAAAAATGGTGGTATCTATTTAGTTGATATAGCTTCTTATCTGTTTGATAATCAAGTATAAAGTTTTCACCTGGGATTCGGTGGTGAAAGTTGCTTAGTATAGCCACAAGAAATTTATTGTTGTTATTATATTCACTATGACTTCTAGATCTAGCCCTTTCAAACCTACTTAAGTACGTTACGTATTCTTTTTGTGTAAATCCAGCTTTCCAAGAGTTGGTGTCGCTATCGAACCAAAATTTATTGCCACTGTAAACTGAACTGCCAAACTTTTTTATTATTATATTTAAATTATCTGATAGTTCTTCTAGCTCTTGTGTAGGATCAGTTCGCATAAGCACAGCTGCCGCAATTCCAGTGACACTAGCTGCTTTTTTGTTGTCTGCTACAGCATTACTAAGCATGCTATACAAAAACTCTATTTCTGGTAGCTGTTCTAGTCTTGATGCGCCATATAAGAATTGACTTATTAAGTTGATATTCCAGGCATTGATAAAATCCATTCTTGCTTCGGTATTAGCTGCATATTGTAATGATAATGCAGTCGTTACATTAGAAAAGCTTACTGGAATGTTAATTAAAACTTTGCATAATCCGCTCCATAGTTCTTCGTAATTAGCTTCCCTATGTTGCCTAAAATTGATTCCAGATGTTGATCTTGCTAGCATTTTGTACATGCTTATATAGTGATCTATTGCTACTTTATCTCCTGTGGGCTTAAAGTTGCGGCGATAACTATTGAATGATTCACCTGGGATTATCAGGCGACCTACTTCCATGATTTTTTCAAAACATCTTTTGTAGGTATCTATAGATGCTGCTGGGTCGTTCACCGCTATGTATTTAAGAAAGTCTGCTTGAATCTCCTTGCTAATTAGATCAAAGTTATCATCAGCTAGAGATTCATAACTTTCTTTGCAAGATTTTCCAATATGATTAAAATCAGCAACTCTTGAGAAATATATTACTGATTTTTCACTTTCACTGCTGTAACTATATTCTATGGCAGAATAGATTGGGATATCATTTTGTGTGCCATGCAATTCTTCTATTTGTGTGTCACCTAATACTTCTATTGAAGCTAGGGAAATGTGTTTTGGCGGTATAGTATGCATATATAAGTTTTCATAGCTATGCTCAGGTAGCATAATGCTTAAAGGTTTGTCAGAAAAGTGTAGATCTGCCATAGTCCTTGTTACGGTTCTTGAATCCCATAGAGGGAGACTAGCTAACACTTGAAACTGCTCTTTATAATTTTTAGGCTGCAGGTAAGGATTTTTAATGATACTGGCCATTCTAGCGATTACAATTATTGGATTAAAATTATGGCTTGCTAGTAATCTGGTATCTATTTCTCCAATTTCAATTTTAGGTAGGTCAAGAGCCTCTAGCTCAGAGTTCTTCTGAACAATTATATCAAAAAACTCAATTAGAGCATTTTTTATGTCGGATTTATTGCACAAAGGTGTGCTTTGTCCATTTGATATTCTAGTTTGAAAAAAATTAAGCCAAGAGTCTTTCCCCTTGTCAGTAAAAGAAACGTTTTGATGAGCTGCGCCTACTTTTATCTTTATAGCTAAGGCTGAGGATTCTTCTTGCACGTGTTCGTTATAATGAAGTGCAGATGTTGTACTCTCATGTTCTTTTAAGCAAAAACCTGTAGGTAAATGCGAAAAGTCAAAGCCACTTATAAATTTATGGCTATGCTTGAGTATAATATTGCATGAAGATCTAGTAAGGTATCGATAATGTGGGTGTAAGTCGTAATCTGTTCTATTGCCAAAAATAATATTCCAAAAATCATTTGCTGCTTTCTTGCTTTCTTGATTGTCAGGATCAAGGCTAAAGTGCTTAATATATTCAGATATGAAAATGTCTTTGCCAATAATATCAGCTCTTGTTTCCTGCTTTTTTTTTGTAGATGATACGGTTGTAGTTGCAATTAGCTGTATTTCCATTTGAATACCCTATAGTTTATAAGAATAAAGATTATTGTGACATATATTTATTAAGGAAACATTAAGAGATAGATAATAATTAAATAATTATTGTTTTTTGTGGTAATATGAGAAAAATGATATTAAAATCATGTCTATTATTTTGTATAAGTTAAGGAGTGAGTTAGTTATGGAAAAGAAAAATATTATTATATCTGAAAAAGAGCTTTTAAAAATGCCTGAAAGTGAGTATATGAATGCTGCGCAGCGCCTATTTTTTAAAAGTCTTTTAACCGAAATGCAGGGTAACTTAAAAAATGAAATTACTGCATCTAGAGCTAATATGCATACTTCAAACGAAGTTGGTGATGCGTTGGATTTGGCCGCAGACGCTGAAATGATGCAAATAAATCTTCGTACAACGGAAAGGAAGACAAAGTTACTGCATAAAGTTGAAGAGTCGCTAATTAAAATTGATAATGGCACTTATGGTTTCTGTGTTGAGACTGGCTATAGAATTGGCGTAAAAAGATTGCTAGCTAGACCTACAGCAACTCTATCTATTGATTCAAAAGAACAGCAAGAGTTCCATGAGCGCACAGAAGGTGTCTCAGATATAGGCGACAGTAAAGAAAATAACGATGAAAAATAATCAATAGTAATGCCTAGCAATTGCAAATAGGGAGCTTTGCTGCTATTGTTTATCCTATAGGCACGTAGCTCAGTGGTAGAGCACCACCTTGACATGGTGGTGGTCGGTGGTTCGATCCCACTCGTGCCTACCAGTTATAAACAGGTGTATTGTATGTTACAAATTAAGCTTCCAGACGGTAGCATTAAAAGTTATGATGAATCAATAACAGCTTTAGATGTATGTAAATCTATCGGCCCAGGTCTTGCTAAGTCAATGCTAGCTGCAGAGATTAATGGTAAATTGGTAGATGCAACGACCTTAATTAATGAAGATGTGGATTTTAAGGTAATAACAGCAAAAGATAATGCTGGCATAGATGTTATCAGGCACTCTACAGCTCATTTGTTGGCGCAAGCTGTAAAAAGCATCTATCCAGCTGCTCAGGTTACGATCGGTCCTGTAATTGAAGATGGTTTTTATTATGATTTTTATTATCCGCCTGGCTTTAAAGAAGCAGACCTTGAGAAAATAGAGAAAAAAATGCAGGAGCTGGTAGCTGCAGATCTTCCGGTTATCAGAAATGAAATTGAGTTTGATAAAGCGGTTGAGCATTTTGAGTCGATTGGTGAACAATATAAAGCAGAAATTATAAAAGACATAGGCGACGCTCAATTATTAACTACCTACACTCAGGGTGACTTCACTGACTTGTGTCGTGGGCCACATGTACCTAGCACTGCTTGTTTAGGAGTTTTTAAGTTAACTAAGCTAGCTGGAGCATATTGGCGTGGCGATAGTAATAATCCAATGCTACAGCGTATTTATGGCACAGCTTGGGCAACAAAATCACAGCTAAAAGATTATTTGTATATGATTGAAGAGGCGCAGAAGCGTGATCATCGTAAATTAGGCCAAAAACTTAACCTGTTTCATTTGCAAGAAGAAGCTCCGGGCATGATCTTTTGGCACCCTGCAGGTTGGGAAGTTTATCAGCTTATTGTTAAGTATGTAAGAGACGTTAATAAACGCTATGGTTACAAAGAGATATCTACCCCGCAAATTTTAGACAAGTCCTTGTGGGAAAAATCTGGGCATTGGGATAAGTTTCAAGAAAACATGTATGTCACCCAGTATGAAGATAAAGAATATGCAGTAAAACCTATGAGCTGCCCAGGCCATATTCAGGTTTTTAATAATGCACTGCATAGTTATAAAGAATTGCCGATAAAGTTTTCTGAGTTCGGTTGCTGTCATAGAAAAGAACCGTCTGGCTCGTTGCATGGTATTATGCGAGTTAGAGGCTTCCTGCAAGATGATGGCCATATTTTTTGTACTGAGGCACAAATAAAAGATGAGGTAAATGACTTCATTAGGCAGGTGTTTGAGGTATACAAGCATTTTGGCTTTGATAATAGTATTTTGGTAAAATTATCAACTCGACCTGAAAAGAGAGTTGGAGCAGAAGAGGTTTGGGATAAAGCAGAGCAGGCTTTAGAGGCATCATTAAATGAGAGTAAACTTGATTGGGAACTGTTGCCTGGTGAGGGTGCTTTTTATGGGCCTAAGCTAGAGTTTTCACTTAAAGACTGTCTAGGAAGAGTTCAGCAGTGCGGTACAATACAATTAGATTTTTCCATGCCTGAGAGGCTGGGCGCCAAATATGTAGACTCAGATAACACTAAAAAAACCCCGGTAATGTTGCATCGCGCAGTGTTGGGCTCAGTTGAGAGATTTTTAGGGCTTTTATTAGAAGAATATGCAGGGGCTTTGCCATTTTGGTTGGCGCCAATGCAGATAGTGGTTGCAAGCATAACTGAAAACCAGCTAGAATACGTGGCTTCGGTGGTGGAGAATTTAGCTAAAAATGGATTAAGAGTTAAATCAGACTTGCGAAATGAGAAAATAGGATATAAAATTCGAGAGCATAGCATGTCTAGAATACCTTATGTTCTTGTTTGTGGTGATCGTGAAGTTGAGGCAGAACAGGTTGCTGTCCGCGATAACTCTGGAAAAAATATAGGGGCTATGTCAGTAGCAGAATTTTTAGATATGATATCTGATGTTAAGTAAGTTTATTAATAAGATCAAAGGGGTAACGTGAGTAAAAATAAAAAAATGAGAATTAATGAGTATATAACATGCTCAGAGGTAAGGTTGGTAGATCAGGATGCAAATCAACATGGTCTTGTGTCGCTTGCAGAGGCGCTAAAAATAGCAAAGGATGCTGGTTTAGACTTGGTGGAAGTCTCTCCTAACTCATCACCCCCAGTATGCAGGATAATGGACTATGGAAAACTCTCTTACCATAAAAAGAAGCAGGTCACTAGTAAGAAAGGCAGGGTGTCTTTAAAAGAAATAAAATTCAGACCTAATACCGATGTTGGTGACTTTAATATAAAGTTAAAAAAGATTACTGCGTTTATAACCGCAGGTAATAGAGTTAAAATAACAGTTACTTTTCGTGGACGCGAAATGCAGCACAAAGATTTGGGTATGGTTATTTTAGATAGGGTTGAGCAAGCGCTGCATGAGGTTGCAGATATTGATCAAACACCGCAACAAGAAGGTAAACAGTTACACATGATCGTATCTCCACGAAAAAGTTGAAATTATTGTTGACTTTAGGCGGTTAAAAACCCAAAATACACAACTGTAATGTTTGAACATGCTATGTGAGGCAATAGAAAATGGCAAAAATGAAAACGATTAAAGGAGCCGTAAAACGCTTTAAAGTCACAAAAAAAGGCAGAATAAAAAGAAAGGCGGCTAATCGCAATCATATTCTGACAAAAAAGGCTAAATCAAGAAAAAGAAGGTTGCGTTGCGCAACTACTGTAGTATCTGCCTGTGAAAACCACATGGTTTTGAGAATGCTAAACATTAAATAAGTAGGAGTTACAAATGCCAAGAGTGAAAAGAGGTGTAACAGCCAAGAAAAAACATAAAAAAGTCTTAAAGCAAGCAAAAGGCTATTATGGCGCTCGTAGTAGGGTCTTCCGCGTTGCAAAACAAGCGGTAATAAAAGCTGCCCAGTATTCATATAGAGATCGTCGTGTTAAGAAAAGACAAATGAGGTCTTTGTGGATCATTAGAATTGGTGCTGCTTGTAAACAGTTTGATATAAGCTACAGCAAGTTAATTCATGGTCTAAAAGTTCTAGAGATAGATCTTAACAGAAAAATGCTATCTGAAATCGCAATACATGATATCGCTACCTTTGAGCAGCTGGTTGACAAAGTAAAAGCTATTTAACTTTTCATAAGTTGTTTTATGGATAATACAGTAGTAAAGCTCATAAGTAATGCAAAAGAAATTGAAAGCTTGGCCATTTTCTCCATCGAGAAAAGTACTTCACTTGATGATTTAGAGCAAATAAGAGTTATAAATCTTGGTAAGTCAGGCTCAATTACCACTATTCTTAAAAAAATTGCAACCATTTCCTCTGAATCAAAAAATGCATTTGGTAAAGAGCTAAATATAATTAAAAATAATATAAAAGCAGCACTTGATACAAAAAAAATAATGCTAGAACAACAGCATGAGCAAAACATTCTAGCTAAACAAACATTAGATATTACCTTGCCAGGCGTTAATCCTGCCCATGGTACTTATCACCCGGTTAGCATGGTTATAGAAGACCTTAAGCAAATATTCGCAAGCTACGGCTTTAGCTCTGTAACTGGTTCTGAAATAGAAGACGACTTCCATAACTTTACGGCGTTAAATATATCTCCACTACATCCTGCTAGAGACATGCACGATACGTTCTATTTTTCTGCTGATAGGTTATTACGTACTCATACATCTCCAGCACAAATTCATACAATGCAGGCAGAACATCCTCCGCTTCGGATGATATCTCTGGGTAAGGTGTACCGTTGTGATTCAGATCCTACTCATTCACCTATGTTTCATCAACTAGAAGGGTTGGTTGTTTCTGAGAATGCAAATTTTCTAGAGATGAAAGCACTCCTAGATGACTTTTTTAAATCATTTTTCGAGAAAGATGTTGCGATACGTTTTAGACCTTCTTATTTCCCATTTACAGAGCCTTCTGCAGAAGTGGACATTAAAATGCCAGGCAGTGATAATTGGTTAGAGGTTATGGGTTGTGGCATGGTTCACCCTAATGTGTTCAAGCATGTTGGTATTGATTCTGCTAAATATACTGGATATGCATTTGGTGTTGGTATAGATAGGTTGGCTATGCTTAAGTATGGCATTGATGATTTACGTTCATTTTTTGAAAATGATATTGATTTTTTAAAGCAGTTTTAAAAAATATTTTGAGGACAGGCAATAATGGGTATAAAGGTTACAAGAAAATGGCTTGACTCAATCGTAGATACGCAATTAAGCAATGCTGAAATAGGTAGGGTTTTAACCCAGGCTGGTTTAGAACTAGATGAATTGCATTCATTAGATCCAGGCTGTGATGGTGTGGTTGTAGGTTATGTGCACAAGGCTATAAAGCACCCTAATGCAGATAAACTATCTGTATGTGAAGTTGAGGTGGGCGGTGCGTCTCGTTTAAACATCGTTTGTGGCTGCAAGACTGTAAAAGCTGGAATATATGTCGCTGTTGCTACTGTAGGCACCTTATTACCAAATGGACTCAAAATAAAAAAATCTAAGTTGCGTGGTGAAGTTTCAGAGGGTATGCTTTGCTCTGCTAGCGAAATAGGTCTTAATAGCTCTAGTGCAGGAATAATGCATTTGGCTGAAAATAGTAAGTTGGGCGAAGATATAGCTAAACATTTGCATCTAGATGATACTCTGTTTGATTTTGATGTAACTCCTAATAGAGGTGACTGCTTAAGCTTGCATGGTGTTGCTAGAGAGCTCGTTGCGTTTAGTGATTCTAGACTTAAACCTGAATTAAAAACTGAGTCGTATCAAAATAAAGATATTAGCTGTGCAGTTAAGGTCTCTGCTCCAGAAGATGTATTGGTCTATAGCTGTGCAATTGTTAAAAACATAGACTTATCAGCTAAAGTGGATAATTTTATTGTTGAGTACTTAGATAAAATTGGTGTTGGATCTGTTAATAATGTTGTAGATATAGCTAATTATTTAATGTATGAGCAAGGCCAGCCTTTTCACGTGTTCGATGCAGATAAGGTTGCAGGAGATATTGACGTCCGCTTTGCTAATGATGGTGAAGAAGTTACCGTTATTACTGGTGAAAAACTATCCTTAGATAAGGATGCGTTGGTTATTGCTGACAGTGAAAAAATTATTGCTATTGCAGGCCTTATGGGGTCGGCTGATTCTTGTGTTGATGATAGCACTAAAAATATACTGGTTGAAAGTGCTCACTTTAGCGAGACGGTAATAGCTAAAAGTTGCAGGCGCTACAAGCTTAATTCTGATTCTGCCTATAGATTTGAGCGCGGCGTTGATTCTAAGCGTACAGTCTTGCTTCGGGATAGACTTGTAGAGCTAATCATTGCAAATCTAGGCGGCGATTATTCTGGCGGCTTAGTTATTGATAAGAAGGATAGCACCGATTCAAAGGTTTTATTAGGACTAGCTTACATTAAAAAAGTATTGGGCATGGATGTTAGTAAAGATAATGTTGTAAATTGCTTAGAAAAAGTAGGCGCAAAATTTTCTTTTAATGATGATGTCTTTGAAATATGCTCACCAAGTTGGCGCTCAGATTTAAAACTTCCAATAGATTATGTTGAGGAGGTGCTTAGATTCTCAGGTTACGACAACATTCCAAAAATAGAGCTAAACTGTTCAATAAAG
>Ga0209151_1001905_pt1 | contig 12011 bp, 10 predicted proteins | sample SaaInlV_DNA_165m_FD_184688 | JGI IMG/M metagenome (GOLD analysis project Ga0209151, IMG submission 184688) | Marine microbial communities from expanding oxygen minimum zones in the Saanich Inlet - SI075_LV_DNA_165m (SPAdes) (version 2) | ecosystem: Environmental > Aquatic > Marine > Unclassified...
AACAGAATATGAGTGGTGTCATCGTGGAACGGGTGCTTGAGTTAGTAGCTCACCTGGCCGGCTGCGTGTATTTATTTATTTCTTATCTCGGGATACAGGTAAGCTAGCGGCTAATTTTTCAGCATCCTCCCACTCATCTGATGGACGATTAAGGCTGGTTACGACGTTTTAGCCCATCAAGAAAAGTTGCAAGAAACTGTTTGGTTATTTCTGCGTAATCTTCTTCTCCGCCATCGCGATGCCAATAAGGCAGCCAGTTAAAGGCTCCAAATAGTTTGAAGTATCGTCTGCAAAGCGAATGTCGGTGAAGATTGAACAGATTGTAGACGGCAGCGTGACTCTCCAGGAATCGTTGCGCCTGCGTAGTCTATTTGAATCGGCGCATGACTCGTTCTCGAACCCGAGTGGGTTGATGTGAAAGCTATGCTCGATTATTGGCGTACTGTGCAGTGTTGTGTTTTGCCTCAGGGGTGAGTGATCGGTGTGTCTACTGTACCCAGGTTATTCCACTCGTGGTGCCCCATCTAAGTGGTGTTAGCCTTTATATTGTAGTTTTACGCAGTGTGTGTGATTTTGCCTGGATTCTATTGGATACCAAATACCAGGTGTTCTAACCCAACAGGACTCATACAGGCTGAGCATTGCAGAACAGCTGAGAGAGAACTTCCGCAGGGGTTGTGTTGGAGTAGCATCGGTGGTCCATCGGAAGAGAGCCATCGGTCGCCATACTGCATCAACGATGCCACTATGGGATAAATGTCCTTTCCCTTGGCGGTAAGAACGTATTCATATCGTTTCGGGGTTGAGCTGTAGGCGCGCTTTGTTAGCATTTTTTGACTGGTGAGTAAGCTAAGTCGATTGGACAATGTGTGGGGAGACATAAGCAAGCGTTCGCGCAAATCGCCGAATCGAGAAATTCCAGAGAAACAGGCCGCCATGATCATTATGCTCCATCGATCACTTTCGATGCCGACAGTTCCACTTATTGAGCGTTCGGCGCCGGTTTTTCGGACCTTGACCTGACGCTGAACGGGCATTGTCACAACCGGTTCGATTCCCGCCCCGGGACCCGGTTTGGAGCTAACATCGTCGGCGTGCACTTCAGCACCACATGTTGCGCAAGCAAGACGGGGCTCAAACGCGTGGCCACATTCGCTGTGAACAAATGTCCCTTGTAACCACTCAACACCGGATAAATCCGGATGCCGCTGATGCCACTGACGAATCATGGTCAGAACTACGTAACAATTCCGACCCATATCTGTCAGTCGATATTCTTCCGGTCCGTTCGTATTATCCGCATTCGCCGATTTGGTGAGCAACCCGCCTTCGACAAGGCGCTTAAGACGATCACTTAGAGTGGCATGAGTAATTGCCAGTCGTTTATAGAACTCGTTGTAACGAGTGGCGCCGAGTAGTGCTTCCCGCATAAGTAAGAGTAGCCAATAGTCGCCAATCAGATTGATTGCGCGAAACGTTGAACTTTTGGCCGTGGACATTTTTTTCAATTTTTATGCTCAATAGCTTTACGATCAAGATTTCAACAGAACCTGATTGCCAAGGCAAATGCCGAAGTGGATCAATTTGGAAAGCCTTGACAGTATATTGAAAAGCCTTGACAATTTACGACTACTCTAGTTAGAGTACTAACTCTAGTTGAAGTAGTTAGTGAAAATATCTGCTATTCCGATGCCATCTAATTTTGGGGCTTGGAGAAAGGATAATGTATCGACGAAAATTGTTAATCGTACTACCGCTAATAATGTCAACGTTACCAATGTCTGTTTGGGCTGAGAATGAAGTCGCTCTCGAAGAGATCGTTGTAACTGCTCAACGCCGGGCTCAAAGTATGCAAGATGTGCCGGTGGCCGTTTCCGCATTTGATGAAGATACGATTGAAAAAATGCGTATCGAAGACATCGGTGACATTGTTGCGGCTACGCCAAGTTTTTCCTACACGCCATTCTCCCAGGTGGATCCACAACTCTTTATACGTGGTATTGGTTCATCTGATGATGGTGCTGGTGGGGACCCGTCAGTACTAATATTCCAGGACGATGTCGTGTTTGCTCGTGCGTCTGGTGCAGCAGTCAACATGTTCGATGTACAACGAATCGAAGTGTTGCGAGGCCCGCAAAGTACGTTGTATGGCAAGAATGCCGTGGGCGGTGCCGTGCACGTGGTGACCAATGACCCGACAGACCAATTTGGCGGTTCGTTAGCAGTAACTGCCCTTGGTGATCATGATAGATTCGAATCCACCGGCGTCCTAAATGTTCCGATAAACGACGAACTACAATTCCGCATCGCCGCAACGACTAAGGAAAGCGATGGCTACAACCGCAGTCTAACGACAGGTCGGCGGGTTGACGGCGAAGGTAATATCAGCGTGCGCGCCAAACTGAGATACGCACCCAGTGATACGTTCGAAGGGATTCTTGCAATAAGCTACAGCGAAGACGACATCTATGGCAACACTCGCAAGCCTGCGCCTGCTGGTACCTTTGCGAATATTGGTGGAACGAATATCGCGCCCGATTTGCGAGACCGTCAGCCTAATGAAGATGGATTCCTCGATCGGGAAATTACCGGCTTTTCTTGGAAAATGGATTGGCAAGTTGGCAACGGTACATTCAGTTCCGTTACTGCATTTCGAAATGTTGAGATAAATTGGTTCCAAGACTTGGCAGGGCTGCCTACGCCGCCCTTTATCTTACGAACTTCCAATTTGTGGCGAGAAGAATCAGATCAATTCTCCCAGGAGTTTAGATATTCCTTTGATGCCATGGACGACCGACTGCATGGACTGGTTGGTCTCTTTTATCTCACAGAAGAAGTTGATCGTGAAGAAGAATTTATTCGATCATTTGCTGGAGTTGCGTCGAATCCTGAATTCAACCAGCAGAATGACACAACGAGTTATGCAGTGTTCGGACAGGCAACTTATGACTTTAGTGATAAATTGCACTTAACACTCGGTACACGCTTTACCGCTGATGACAAAGAGATCGACCTTGCCGTTGTTGACTTGTCGGGCGGTACACTACCTTCGCTAGCGCCCGCGACTGAAACCTATGCGATCGATACAGACGAAGGCTGGGATGAAATTACTTCTTCAGTATCCTTGGATTACTTCGTTACCGATGATGTGCTGATTTACGGTCGTATTGCTGAGGGATATAAGTCAGGTGGTTTTCAAACCGCACCCGCGTCCGCGGTTGCGGCTTTGCAAAGCTATGACCCCGAAACTGCATTGACATTTGAGTTGGGCGTTAAAGCTGAATGGTGGGACAAGCGTATTCGAACTAACATTTCAGTTTTCAAGAATGACTATGAGGACCTTCAGGTCCTGCAGTTGGTGGAAGCGGTCCCCGGAGACCTCTCGACCTTGATTCTGGTTACAGATAATGCAGCGGATGCAGAAATCAAGGGGGTTGAACTCGAGGTTTTGGCGGCGTTGACTGAAGGGTTAACGGTTGGTGGTACGTATTCTTACCTGGATGCAGAATTTGAAGACTACGTAACCAACAAAGGGGCTGATCTAGCCGGCTTCAAATTACGCCGTACACCGGAAGACTCTTTCAGTATTTTTGCTGAGTATGCCTTCAACGCAGGTAATGTTGGTGATATCGTGATTCGGGCTGACCTTCAGCAGAAGGGTGACCAGTTTTTCGAGAACGATAACCGGGCTGTTTCCTTCGAAAAGGGCTACGACCTGATAAATGCAAGTGTTCGTTGGATATCCACTGATGCCCGCTGGCAGGTGTCTTTATGGGGCAAAAACTTGGGAGATGAAGAGTATCGAGCTACCTCGATCTCAGTAGCAGATTCAGGTTTCAGTCGCATCGGACCACCTCGCACCTGGGGATTGTCGTTTAAATACAATTTTGGTGACAGCTAGAGGGAGGCGTTGGCGTGAACATACCTGATCATAGCGTTTGGGGGGGTGATAAAGATGTCACAGTCTTTCTTCTACATGGTGGTTATGGTTCTAGCGAGTACTGGCGGCCGCAAGTTAAGCGGTTGCTAGACGCAGGCTATCGAGTGGTTGCTTGGGATACGCCAGGCTATGGCCTCAGTCGCTTACCCGAAGCTCCGCTTACAATTGAACTCTTGGCGGATTCGTTCTGTCGACTTGTAGCCCACGTCGGTAGTGCTGGGAATAAGAATGTGATTTTGGGCCACAGCATGGGGGGGCTGATAGCGCCACTAGTGGCTAACTTGATGCCCGATCGTGTAGGCGCGCTTGTTATTTCGGCAACGGTAGAATCTCTTGGGCATACCGAGTTTGAATATCAACAGAATTTTCTCGCGGAGCGCATTGCCCCGCTCGATGCCGGCATGAAACTGCGCGATGCTGCACCGGCGTTAATCCAGAAAATGATGGGGCCGAATTCTTCCGGAGAAGCGGTGGACCTGGTTAAGCGGGTCACAGCAGATACACCAGACGATACTTTTCGCGAAGCGATTCGGGCTATTGTTGAATATGATGGGCAGCCAACACTGCGCGCCATAAACGCACCGACCCTGTGCATTGCCGGTGAACATGACCCAGTTGGTCGGCCCGACATGATGGAAGCTTTGGCCGATAATATCCCTGGTGGCGAATATTATTGCGTGAAGGGTGCTGCCCACTATGCGTGGGCTGAGTATCCAGATTTATTCAATGCCGCACTGCTACCATTTCTAGAGCGTGCACTTAAAAATGTCTGAGGTCACAGCATCTGCAGAGGCGGCGATTCCAGAGGATGAGGAATCTGCCGTATATCGTTGGTACGTAGTTGCTGTTCTAACTTTGTGTTATGCCTTATCTTTTATCGACCGTCAGGTGCTCAGCCTGCTTGTCGAGCCAATTAAGCGAGACCTAATACTGACTGATACTGAGTTTAGTCTACTGCAAGGTTTTACATTCGCTATATTTTATACGTTTATCGGCTTGTTCATGGGCAAGCTAGCGGACACCAAGAGTCGGCGCTGGATAATTGTTGTTGGCGTTACCGCTTGGAGCCTCATGACCGCCTGTTGTGGCTTGGCAAAAAACTTCTTCCATCTAATTCTCGCTCGCGTGGGCGTTGCTGTTGGTGAAGCAACTTTGTCGCCTTCTGCGTACTCGCTAATAGGTGATTATTTTGCGCCCGCAAAAATTGGGCGGGCGATGAGTACCTATACCGTTGGTGTTTATCTAGGTAGCGGTCTTGCTTTTCTTGTGGGCGGTGCACTAATTGCGGCCATCCCAGAAGTATCTTCACTGCCTATTGTCGGCGAGGTTAAGGCATGGCAGTTGGTCTTTATCATTATTGGTCTTGCAGGCCTACCATTCGCCTTGTTAGCCCTAACAATCAAAGAACCCAGGCGCGGACGTTACGTCGAAACCAAACTCGGTCAGCAGGATGATCAGCCCCAGGTAGTATCAATTACTCGGACACTACAATTTTTTGTCCAAAACAAGCGCTTCTATGCGAATCACTTTTTTGGTTTCTCAATGCTCACGACTGTTGGCTACGGCTTCCATTCCTGGGTGCCAGCCTATTTTATGCGTGTACATGACTGGCAAGCGAGTGATGTTGGCGTGGTCTACGGCACCATTAACGTGCTGGCGGCGCCGCTTGGCGTGTTGTCCGGTGGTTGGTTCGGAGATTTTCTCTCACGGCGAGGCCACTTGGATGCCTTTATTCGCGGCCCGCTGATCGGTGCAGCGTTTTTGTGGATCCCAGCGTGCTTAGCGACATCGGGCGTCACCAACGATACCACGCTGATATTTGCACTGTTGACTGTGCTACACTTTTTCGCGAGCTTTCACGGCGGCATGGCGGTTGCAGCATTGCATACGGTTACACCACTGCAGATGCGTGGCCAGGCGACTGCTGCCTATCTCTTTGTGATTAACCTTGTTGGGCTGGGCATGGGCCCATTGGTCGTGGCGCTGATTACAGACTACATATTTGAATCAGAACAATCAGTAGGTGCTTCATTATCAGTGGTCGGCTTAGTTGCTGTCCCACTTGCAATGCTATTACTCACTTTAAGCATGCGGCACTATCGGTCGATGGTTGCAGCTACCTAAGCAATGGAGGCATGAATGTTACGCGTGGTGAACGAAGAGAAGATCACAATACGGTCAGATAACGATAATCCGTTTTTAAACGGGATATTCAAACCAAATTCTAAGGAATACGACGCTGATACCGACAGCTTGGAAGTAATCGGCGAAATTCCGAGAGACTTGTGGGGAGTGTATGTTCGTAACACGCACAACCAAATACACGAGCCGTTAGGTACTTACCACCCGTTTGATGGCGATGCAATGATGCATAGCGCCTTCTTTGAAGACGGTCGCATGGAATATCGAAATCGTTTTGTGCACACGATTGGCTTTTTAGCGGAGAAAGCCGCAGGTCGAGCCTTATGGCCGGGATTGTTAGAGCCACATAACAGTACATATCGCGGCTGGGGCGCCATTGGCGCGATGAAAGATAACGCCGGCACAGATGTCATTTGCCACAATGGCAAGTTGTTGGTCACCATGAGTCAAGGCAGCGAACCTTGGCGAATGGACCCGGTCACGCTGGAAAATTTTGGTCCAGATCCACAATTGGCTCGCGCTGTATATCGAGACGGTATCGCTGGAGAGTTTAAGGTTGATTCCAAAACCGGCGAGATGGTGTTTCAAAATTACCCGGAAGATCCGCCGTGCATTCGCGTAGGCACTGTAGATAAAACCGGTAAGCTGACGCGTTACGAGCAGTTTGATCTGCCAGCTGCGCGTTGGCCGCATGACCTGGGCATGACAGAGAATTATTTGGTATTGCATGACTTACCTCAATTTTTTGACCCGGAGGGGCTAGCTAAAGGCGAAAGGCATTTAAAGTTTTATCCGGATTTGCCCTCAAGGTTCGGTGTTATCCCGCGTCGCGGTGAGGTCGGTGAGGTTATGTGGTTTGAAGCGACACCCTGCTTTATGCTGCATACCGCCAACTACTATGAAGATGGCGACGAAATCGTTATGGATGGTTGCATCTCGTTAGATCCAGCAGGTCCTGCCGTAGGTGAGGGAGGCGACGTCAACGCAAAAATCATGTCGCATCTAGACAAGCACAAAACAATGACACGGTTGCATCGCTGGCGTTTTAATTTAAGCACAGGCAAAACAAGTGAAGAGTTTTTAGATCAGGAGGTAGTAGAATTCCCGGTCTGCAGCAACAGCGTTTTAGGCTATCCGTATCGCTACGCCTATTGCAGTTTGTTTGAACCGGGTCAGTGGTTGATGAACGGTATTAAGAAATATGACTTAGAGACCGGAGATACTGATCGTTTTGAATATGGCCCTAATCGTTACGGCGGTGAAGTCCATTTCGCGAAGCGCGAAAATTCTGTGGCTGAAGACGACGGCTATCTCATTGTCTTCATACAGGATATGGAGTTGGACCGATCAGAATGCGCAGTATTCGACGCTCAGAGGCTTGCGGATGGACCTGTTTGTCAGATCATTCTTCCTGAACGTATTCAAACTGGTACTCATGCCTGTTGGGTAGAGGGTCAGCGCCTAACTGGAGAGTGTGTCTAAATATGAACAATCGATTGGATGGAAAAGTTGCTCTCGTCACTGGAGCGCTGGGTGGCTTCGGGCGTGCTATCACAAGAAAATTCGTTAGCGATGGCACAAAAGTAGTTGCTGTTGACGTCACAGATGACGGTGCAGAGTCTTTGCAAGATGAATTCGGCGACAGTGTTAAGTTCCTGCAAGGCGACCATTGTGTCCGCGCTCACAATGAAGCGGCGGTGGCCCTGGCCTTAGACACCTGGGGCAAGTTGGATATTTTGGTCAACAACGCCGGCATTGGTCGCACCGCTGCATTTAGTGAGGTCGACGACGAACTGTTCAGAGAGGTCATAGATGTCAATCTTATGGGTCAATTCCGCTTAACCCAAGCTGCTCTACCGGCGATGCTAGACGGGCTGGATAGCCAACCGTTGTCCCGTAGCATTGTGTTCTTGTCTTCTGGGTTGGGCCTCTACGGAGTCGCACGCTCTGCGCCGTACGCTGTGTCAAAGCATGGAGTTAATGGCTTGATGCGGTCTCTGGCAGCTGAATATGGCCCTCGTGGTTTACGAATCAATTCAATATGTCCAGGTATTGCCGACACTGCGTTGGGTAGGATGACAACGGCATGGGCCGATTCTCCAGAAGAGGTCTTCGAGAGTTTGCGCCAAGCAACTCAACTAAGGCGTCTGATCGAGCCTGAAGACATTGCAAATGCCAGTGCATTCCTAGTCTCCGACGACGCACGCATGATTCATTCTGTGGCCTTGCGTGTAGATGGCGGTGCTCACGTATAAGGGCTAATTCAAATGTCGACGTTACCTTGGTTGTTTCTGCACGGTGTGAATAATGTGCCAAGCATTTGGCTGCCCATCGTTGCAGCTTTGGATCACACCCTTGAAGCAAGCTACCCCGTCTTAGCGCCCCTAGACAGCATGGAAGCGTTAGGAGGTGAAATTGCAGCCTCCTTGTCCGGGCCGGTAATCGTGGTCGGACACTCGTTGGGTGGATATGTCGCCCTTGACGTTCTGGCGCGTCATCCCGAACTGATTCATGGGGTTGTGCTGATAAATTCCGTTAGTCAGGCTGATACACAAGAAATGGCGAACGCGCGGTCCGAACTTTCTCGACGCGCCCTTGATGGTGAATTTTTCGCCATTGCTGAAGGCGCCGCCCAACGTTCGTATCACGCGGACAGTCTAGAACGCTCGGAGTTGATGGACCAACGCAACGAGGACGTTAAAGCCTACGGGGCAGTTCGTTTTGCTGCCCACCAGACTGCGTGCGCGGCACGACTCGACCGGACAGAGGAACTGCGGAATTTTGAGGGGCCGAAGTTAGTCATAACTGCCGGCGATGATGCGGTTATTTCTCCCACCGAACAGAAATCAATGGCTGAATATTGCGGTGCTGATTTGATCTCGATATCCGACGCCGGTCACATGTTGCCTGCAGAGCAACCGGAACGAGTTGCGCAAGTGCTTAATAATTGGCGCCACGAGAAGTTCGACTCGCTCTTCAGTCAGTAAGATCGCTATTCCTTGAACCATTTAAATGGTTCTGACAAGTTAAAAAGTCGATACAAGCTAATCGCGAGTCTAACTTCTGAGTTAGGAGGCCGTTACCACATCCCATGTCGCGAATGAGCGAATTCGAAGTAGCTTGAAAAACCTTCTAAACAGCGAACGTCGGTGCAGATTGCAGCATGCCATTCAAAAAATCGAAGTGCCTGCTTGATTGATTTGAATCGTCGCATAACTCGCCTCCGTGCCCGGGTAGGTTGATGGGAAAGTTCAGCGTGATTGTTGGCGTATTGGGTACTGACAAGTTAAGTAGGTTAGATGGAGGATAGGAATTATAACAGGGCTTTGCGATCGAAAATCTGAGGCTTTACGAAGGAACTGTTGATCAATATGACCGCGGAACTTATCCCAGACAAGCGTAAGCGCTGAAACCTTACCTTACCCGACCCGCTGGCTGCAGGCTGAGAAGGCACCGGCCTGTGAAAACCTGGGTCATAACTGATCGCAGAACGTCTCGATCATCGCGTTCACTTGCCCAGGCACTTCAAGTTGCGGGAAATGCCCTGATCCCACCGTCTGTGCAAACGAGACTTTCTTCAGGTGTTTGCTGATGTAGTCCTGATCCACTGCTGTGGCGGTTAACCATAGGACAGGTTTGGCGATGCCTTCCGCTAGTTTTTGCGTGCTGGCTGCCATGCCGCGAAGTTCAGCTTGGATGATTGGCATAGGCGTACTCGCTGCTTGCTGCACTGCCTCGCTGGCAATCTTCGGGTCACACTTCTTGCCGAAATAGCTCGCGTACATCGTCTTAAAGGCGGCTTCGCCTTTGCTGCTTTGGAGCGATTGCAACATTGAACCCAGGGTCATGCCAAACGGGCTCTTGGGATTGTTGAGGCGGGGCAGCGGATACATGCCGGAATCGATCATAACACCGGCTTTCACCAGTCTTGGAAAGTTCGACAAAAACGCTAAAGTGCCGGGTCCACCGCCGGCGTGGCCAATGGCTATCACATTCTTCAATCCACACGATTTAACAACCGCCGCAATGTCTTGCGCGTGTTGCTCTGCATTATGGCCGGTGCCCGGGGTTGTGGATTTACCCTGGCCCCGTCGGTCTATGCATAATACTTTATGGTTCCTGGCGAAGTATTCAACCTGGTATCGCCAATGGGTGAGGTTAGAGCACCAGCCGTGGATGAAAACGAGTGGTGGCAAACCCTTGTCTCTGCCGCGTAGTTCGTAATTGAGTTTAGCCCCATCCGACGTTGTGAATTTTCCCATGGTACCTATGCCTCTATTTTGCAGTGCTAAGTGTAAACAAAAAGCGGGTTGAGCGTTAAGTTCCTTGCGCAAGGCTTGGAAGCAAAAACAACTCTCGCCGCTTCTATACTCAGCTAAATCGCTGAATTCCGCCGCTTGACTTTCCTATCCTCATGCTAAGATGCGATTTTTTCAGCGTCCCAGGCTAAAGGAGCTGATTTGGATGTTTTAGCATGATTTACACTGACGAAACGCCTGTTCAGTACCGGAATGTCTTGCCAGAAGCTGTGATGAATGAAGTTTTTGATCGTGAAAGTGTGCTCGACGCTGCTATTCAATCTGAGTTGATGACGCGCAGTGACCATATCTCAGGACTTCGTTTAGCAATACATTTATCGTGTATCGCGCTATCAGTCTGGGCCGCTGTACTACTTACAGGTACCTTATGGATTTGGTTGGCGATTATCGTGCTGGCCTTTTTTATCGGCACAGTCTTTGCCCCCTTCCATGAATGCTGTCACGGCACAGCGTTCTCGACACCGATGTTTAACCGGTACGGCGCGGCGCTCACCGGTGTTTTGTTTGGCGTATCGTGGCGAGCCTATCGAGAGTTCCATTTTCAACATCATTCCGACACTCAGGATCCAAAGCAAGATCCTGAAATCATGATGGACCCTAAAAACCTGAGTCCTTGGCCTCGGTCGGTTTGGCGCTGGTTGATTACTTTAAGTGGCGGACCTCTGTTGTTCTCAAAACTTACAGGCCTGGGAGCCTGTTGGATTCCTGGTGGGACGACAAGGTTTGCGACGCTGCCGAAAGCTGCGCGCATCGAGACGCAGGTCATCTCTATGTTCTGGTGGTGTGTCATGTTGGCGGCCTTGTTTGAATTGCCGGGGGCGATGCCTCTCCTGGCAGGGTTTATACTTGGTCATATCGTAGAAGGGCTCTGGTTGACTGCCGAGCATAGTGGCTGTGCTGAAGGTGGCAGTATTCTTGCTCGGACTCGAAGCGTCAAAAGCAATGCGTTGGTGCGATTTTTTTTGTGGAATATGAATTATCACAGTGAACATCATGGCTGGCCCGGTGTGCCCTGGCATGCGTTGCCTGCTTTACACCAGCGGATTGGAGATCGTGTCGATATACAACCAGGTTATTTTCGACTTTATCGAGGGGTGCTATCGGCTCAACGGGATTAGGAAACTCGAGTTCGGGGGTGCCAGCACTGAACAAGAAAGGGGTAAAAAGCCATGCAGCGTCGAGTGCCTCACGATATTAATGACTCGTTTGCAGGCCGGGTACTCATGCCTGGTTTTATAGACTCACATACACATTTGCGATTATCGGGCACCTGTATGGGTCTGAACTGCGTGGGTCCAATCGATTCGACAGACCCACAGGGTATACCGCTACTGAGTGGATAGGAATTATAACAACGCTTTCGAGCGGAAGTCTGAGTATCGAATTAGCTCGGTTGCCGTCTTGTTTTATGAAAGAGTGGAGCGGTATGACGAGTAGTGCTTAAACGCTACCAATTTTGTTGTTGTTTGTTGTTGTTTGTCAGGGTTTGTCAGGGTTTGTGTTTATTGGCTGACCTGGTGATGGGCGATTAGCGAACGTACTTTTCTGTTGGCGCAGAGGAAAAACGCGTTACCTTGCTGATCGACGGTTCCTTTCGGGTAGACCACACC
>Ga0209151_1001910_pt1 | contig 11999 bp, 11 predicted proteins | sample SaaInlV_DNA_165m_FD_184688 | JGI IMG/M metagenome (GOLD analysis project Ga0209151, IMG submission 184688) | Marine microbial communities from expanding oxygen minimum zones in the Saanich Inlet - SI075_LV_DNA_165m (SPAdes) (version 2) | ecosystem: Environmental > Aquatic > Marine > Unclassified...
CTTTGTAGTTAAAAAAAGTATTTATCAAAGTTATTTAAGAGATTTAAATTTAAGTTTAGTTACATATATTAACCAAGCAAAGTTGGTTAGGTACACTTACATGCAGTACTCTCCAACAACGATTGCTAGCGCTAAGATTATAGAATCGGGTTATGATTATGGTGTTGGTATTGGAGCAACAAAACGTTTTTTTAGGAGCAACTTCGGCATTTCAGGTGAGTTAACATTGGGGGAAGAGACTTTTACAAAGAATTTGTCAGTTAAAAAGTCGGCTTATGTTACCTACACGACACCCAAGCTAGGATTGGAGTATTTTGCTGGTGTTCTTAAAGATGACTTAGCTGCAGGTATATCGCTGCTATGGCTTAACTTAGGCTATAATTTTGATCAGGATCGAATTCTGGTTCAAACTAGAGGTTTAGGTTTTTAGAAGTATGGAATGTGGTGCAAGCTTGTGAGTTCAAAAAATGGAAACAGTAGAAGTGAAATATGGAATGCCAGTTTAGATCTAGTTAGCAGTATAAAATTGGCTTAACAGGATGGAAAAACATCTAAGGCATTTCAAAAGTAGAGTGCTTTAGTAACTTGGTGCCCACGGTCCTAAGGTAGTCGAACACCCAATGCTTGTAAAGCGGGTGTGCTCGGCGGAGTGGAAACGACCTAATTTGGATTTAACGGAGCTGGCAAGACACCGTTGGGTGCTGAAATGGTCTATTTCAAAACTTACAGAGCATTTTGATAGAAAGAAAGACACCATTGTCATGCACCTGTGCCAAATGAGGAAATCAAGTGACTGGCGGAGCTTTTCTTTCTCTCAAGATGAACTAACAAGTATCAAAGCCAATATTAACATTCCCTTTTGGGGACTTAAATAGAGTGGGAGGAGAATATGTCAATTTTTGGTGATCTATTCAGAGGGTTTATAATTTTAAGTATAATAGCTTTGGTACAAAATGGTTGTTCGGTGAGAAAAATGGCCGAAAGAGCTGCAAGTGCCCACAAGAAGGGGTTAACTTCTTATGGAGCTTATTCACGAGCATTAACAGGCTATCAAGGCTCATGGGCCAAGCCAGCCAAAAATAGTCAGAAAAGCAATAGAAATTAATCAGGATTTTGGGGTTTTTACGGAAAGGCACAGTCAAAACTACCACGATTTGCTTTTGGGCATTGGTTTGATGTATAGAAAACATAAAGCTTCTTATTTTTAATATGAAGCTATTTTACTTGTCTAATAAGTAACAGCAAAGGTGTTGAGTTTTGGATATCATATGGAAATCTGAATATAGAGTTCTTCATACTTTACCCAAATGACTCTTGCGAATAAGCAATTGCTTCTTAAATCGAAGCTCAACAACTGAGTTTGTGTATGTTTTTTTGGCTCACTTATTGAAATATATTAATAAGTGAACGTTACAAACACCAAACTATTCCTCGTAGAGGGATATTGTGACACATTTTGTGTCACTTTGTAAACTTAAGGAGAGAATATGAAATTATTAGGTATATCAATTGGATTACTGATTTGTGCTTCTAGCGCTTGGGCTATGAAATTTAAAAGCATCAGTAATGGAAAAGAAATTGTTATGAAAACATTCGAGGTAACGGATTGGCATAATCTGTGTGACCTCAGACGCGTAGCTACCCATGAATCTTCAACTTATGGTCCACATTTAGACTTTCTCCTTGGGGGTAAGGATAGAGGAGGGGTGTTGTATGCATGTAGTATTGATATCTTTGGGTACAGTGAGTCCGCAGGCTTTGTCCCAGTACGGGTAAATGGCGGCAAAGATGCTCCATTTACAATCGGTGATGGTAAGACTGGGAAACAGGTCGAACTTCTTGTGTCGTTTAGGGTTCAAAATTCCCAACTCTATTTTATTGTTCATGGTGGTAACGAGGTTATTACCAATTTAAAAGACACCTTTAAATTACATAGGAAGAGTGTACCTCTGTTTCTGAAGAGATACGTCACGAACACCGATATCAAAGGAGTTAGCCAGATACTTAAGTTTTCGTTGGATGCTTTGGGCCCAAAAGATGAATGCACAACAGCAACACGCCGCACATTATGCATACCTTAACGAAGGGAAAAATTAGGAAGTTAAAAATTGGTTGATAAATTTTATTTAGAAGAGCTGGAGCCTAAATTCGTGTAATTGAGGCTTTTTCTTAATTACTAATATTTCACAATTTTTTATTTATAGCTAGGCTAGCCAATTTTCTGAACTTGGACTCAAAAGCTCACATAATTGTCAAAGAAAAACTGGTAACGTCAGAAAGTCTTCGGATATTAGCCCACCATTTCACAGGATTAATGATTTTCCAAACAGAACTGTAAATTATACTCTTAAAAAAATTACCTGCCCACCCTGCCTTAAGTTTTCACAACCCTGCTTATCCTCAAAATAAGTAATTAAACCTCTTGGTTTCAACTTAGATTTGGACCGATGAGCTAAGCCTTAATGAAACGTCATTAAGGTTTAGGCTTTAAATAAAATTGCGGTAAAGAAACCAGGGTTTAAAAACAAAAAGTAACTAAGTTAAATTCAATATAAACTTACTTGCTGATATTTTTTGAAGGTATTACTTTGGCTTCCACAAATTTCAGTTTATTAATTTTTATTTCATTAAGAGCACTTTCAGGATTAACAACATCAAAAAGGTAATACGACAAACCATCTTTTATTTTTTTAGGCTGATATTCATATTTAACTTTCCCTGTCACCACTGGGCCAAAAAGTGTAGCTGCCCAACTAGAAGCCTTTATTTCTTCAACAGCTGAATTAGTTTTAACTCTTAGGAACACTTTACCTTGTGAATCTATTTTTATATTTCCTTCATGTCTAAGTGAATCCAATAGGTTGGTCACAATAAGGTTGTATTGGTGGCCACGTGGCAAGTCTACGTGAGTGAACATTCCATTTGAGAAAGTTACAATATTGTTCTTATCAACAATCACGCTTGTTTTTGAAGCCACCCCCCACATTCCAGGATTTCGATAAAAGTATATTCTCAAACCATCATGCTTTTTAATTGTTATATCTTTGTGCTGCTTCCCTGTATGTGTTGCACATGAGAATCCTCCAACAAAAAGAAGACATATTAAAAATATTTTTTTGATCATATTTCCCCCTAACAAAAAAAATACAATTTTGGGTGAGTTTAGTCATCTTAAGATAACTAATCAAGGCTGAATAAAACCAAATGATTTGAGACCCAACTTTCACATTATTCCAGTGCATTACCCTAAAAATGGCGTTTCTCCTGAATAAAACCCAGAGCTTTTAAAAACAAGATGGCTTAAAATTTATTTTTCATTGAAAATTCCTCATCAAGCCACTTCTTAACGGTGGCTTGATCAACGCTTTTCTTACGCTTCTTAGAACTAGATTTCTGTTTTTTAAAATTCTCAGGTTTAATTTGGCTGCCTATCGGCTCTAAAGATTCAGGGTCGAGCATACTAACAGGGTTTGGTTTAGCATTTGATTTCCTGTAAAATCCATCAAACTCGCTATCTTGTAACTCCCAATTTTTAGCATCCTCTGAAGACTTCCTACGCTCTGGAAACTTAAAATGAGGGTTTACTTTTAAAATTCTAACAAGAGCCCCTTTGATGCGGTCTTTAAGTGAATCTTTAGAAATTTTTAATTTTTTAGCCACGTCTTTTGTGGAAAGCCCCATCTCGTTATCAAGGTATAAATATGTAATTGCTTGTTTTTGTTTGTTGGTTAATAGGTAGGAATAGTCTTCAAGTTCATTGAGTTTTTCTTGTAAGTAAATCCCTATCTCCCAAGGTGATGATTTTTGGCTTTGGGGCTTCTGTGCCAGCCTATGCGCTTCTTGGTTTTTATAGTGATTGATGTGAGATTTTATGTGGTAGTTGCTTCTCTCTTTCTCTGTCGTCAGTAGATGATCCACAGCTAAAACCTCGTCAGGGTCATCCACATAACTTTCATCAAAGTCCGCATTTAAATTATCAAAGGGTTCATGCCTGATAAGTCCTTCAGCTAAAAGCTTTTCTTCCATGGGGTAGCATCCTCTAAACTTTGTTTGATTTTGGCTCTTATGAAGTTCTGTGCCTTTAGATGTGGGATGTAGAAAGGCTTCATTACAAGGAGTTACTGAAATTAAAGTGTCGGCATCTTGAGTCCGGTTATTCTTTGAAGGTGCGTCCCCACGCATAAGCCTATTATTTTCAAAATCATAATAAAACCGGCAAGATTTGGGTTCATTATCTTCTGCCCCAAATAATATCCAAGGCTTAGTACACTCGCACCCCGTAGGCTTTAAGTATCTATGATCCACTTTAATAGATCTGTCGCCGCCACCTCGTTTGCCTCCATATCGCCCCTTAGCAATACATGGGTTAATAGTCTTTTTAGCCCCCGATTTCATCGCTTATTTAAATAACATAGTTTACGCAATAAGTCATTTGTTAATATTTAAAGCAATTTTAATGGGTTATAGCAGAAATCCCCCCTTATCTTGTATAAAGTGAAGGCATAGTGCATTTAATAGCCAAAATCAGTCATGAGCTCCAAAGTTTGGATCAGGCTCACTTTAGCTCATAATAAAACCGATTCAGAAACAAGCCAAGAGAAGGCAAAGTAAAACAAGTCCCAGAGAAGGTTACAAAAATAACCCCATACGCAGAAAAAGAAAGTAAAAAACTGCTAACAGCCTCGGAATGTAACTTAGGAATGAATTTTAGCTTCAGTCAGTGGAGTCTCTAAAAAGTATAGAACCGCGACACATCTAAAAAAACAAATCCAAAATAAAACCAAATAAACAAAAATTAAATCATAAACTCGAAGGTTTTTAAGCCTTTTTGTATCTTTTTGCCTTTGTTGCAAAAAGGCCCAATACCTTTGCCAAAATTTAGGAGTAAATTTCTATGCAAGATAGAACAAATAACAAAAACCAAAGTTCTCAATTAGGTGGAATGGAAGACACCCTTTGGAACTTTTTTGAATCAGTGGGGAAAAGTCTTTTCCTCATCTCAAAAGAAATTGTCTTAGGTATTACCCATCAGACAATGCCTTTTGTAAATATAGCCATAGGATGTTTGGGCTTGTTCATATTTTTTAAATGTGACTGGGACCAATACATCTGGCTCATCTTTAATGGAGGAGAATATTATCCTCAGAAAACCTACGGCTTTTATCGCTGGTTTTTTGTCAGCTCACCGCTATGGGTGTGGGCCATGGGCCAAGTGTTTAGCCGGCGTAAGCTTGAAAATAGAATGGACTCTATTTTTTCAACAGCCGGTTTAAAAGATCGTAATGGTAGAACCCCAAAGCCCTTGTTTGATAGATACATAGGCGATGGTATTTACCTTATGCGTGTTAAGCGTGGCCCTTTTCCTATGGAGCAATATTATAAAGCCAAAGCCTATATAGAAAGTGGCCTAGGTATTTATGTGGATGACTTTAAGGAAGATCGAAATGGAGGGATCGTTGATATTATTTATTCAAGATCGCCAATGCCGTCTCAGGTTCACTTTTCATCAAACACCGACTACGAATTGCAATTTTTAGTAGGATCAACAAGGTCAACGCCAGTGGCATCAGATCTAATGCAAACACCTCACCTTTTGGTGGCTGGTCAAACCGGAAGTGGCAAATCCACATTTATCCGTGGCCTCATCACAAGTTTTTATCAAAACTCTGACTCTATGGAGTTTAGCCTTATTGACTTAAAAGGCGGCTTAGAGTTTCAGCTTTTTGAAAACCTCAAAAGAGTGAAGGTCATCCCTAATATTGAAAGAGCCACTAAGGAATTAAAAGATGTCCAAATGGAATTAGAAAGAAGGATGAAGCTTTTAAAAGAAAATGGTGCCAAAGATCTGGAGGATTTAAAATCTATGGAAGATAAAGAGGAATTAAAAAGAAAGCTTGTGGTAGTTGATGAAGCGGCTGAAATATTTTTAGGTGGCCATCATGCAACAACCGGAGAGCTTGCCATTGCCAGAAAAGCTATAAGCCAAATCGCAAGGCAAGGTAGAGCAGTTGGCGTTCACCTTGTGATGGCAACCCAAAGGCCCGATGCCAAAGCCATTGACCCGCAGGTGAAAACAAATCTTACAGGAATTATTTGTTTTCAAATGCCCAATAATGTTTCAAGCATGACGGTGATTGATAGCGGCAGAGCAACGCATCTTTCTGATATTCCTGGCAGGGCTTTATGGAAAGTGGGCGGTAAACTCACCGAGCTTCAAACGCCTTACTTAACAATCGACAATGCCAAAAGTCGATTAAGTAAATACAAAAGTAAAAAAATAAATACAACAAAGCCAAAACAAAAATCCATAAAAAGTTTTGATATGGAGGTTTAGATGAAAAGAAAAAAGAAAGTGAATGTTATTTTATCAAAGGAGCGGGACATTCCGCTCCTTGCCTTTCTCTGGAGATGGAAAGTTTGTACCACCATGGCCTTATGCAAAAAGTTTTATACAAAAGCCAATGTGGAAACAGGATACCGGAGATTGTTAAAACTAGAGGCTACTGAGTTCATTAAATGTTCTGTGGATAGTACGGGGCTAATGCACCTATGGACATTAGATAAAAAAGGGTTTGAGGTGATTAAAGATGACTTGCCCACTTTAAAAGAAGAGGGCTATAAATCTGAAAACCTTATCCATGATTATCTAGCTACGGCTATACATCTGGGTGAGTTTTTAATTGAAAAGCCAGACAATGTTATTTTCATTACAGAGCAAATCCTTAGGCGTGTGCATGAAGACGCAATGCCCGAATGGATACCCAGAAATGGCCATAGGCCCGATGGTTATTGGTGTATTCAAAATGGCGAAAGCATCACAAAAATAGCCTTAGAGGTTGAACTCAGTGCCAAACGAAACTCAGATTACGAACTCATTGATGGGTTTTATAGAGCTGAAAAAGTAGATCATGTATTTTGGATTATGCCTAAGGATAGTTTAATAAAGCGTATCCATAATTTATTTATGAAATACGGCGATAATGAAATTGGTCCCCACTCTTTTTTAAACTTAGAGGAGTTTAAAACTAAAGGGTGGCAAGCCCAGTTTCAATTAGGCAAAGCCAAGGGACAATCTATATCACAACTGCTTCACAAGGGGCCTACAACAAGCCTTCAACCTGTTGTGAGTTTTGATTTATTAAACTTTTTAAAAAGTCCCCATAGATCAAAGACTTATATGAATACAAGAGATGAGGTAAATCAGTGATAGACTTATGTAATATAGGGCTAAATTTAATATATACAAACAAAGACACACATAAGGAGCGACACATGACTAGTAAACAAATGTTGGGGTAGTGTATGAAGAGTAATTGGAATCCAAGTTTAGTATTAGTACCACATAAATTAGATAGTGATGAACACAAATTAAATCTTGAATTTGCAGCTAAGTTTATCTATGATGTATTTTGCCAGTTCCAAAATAATAAATCCAAATTAGATCTATCTACTCGTACCGAGCAGTTTATTAAAACTACTCAGGGCAAATTATTGCCTGAAAGGACGGGAACTGATGGCTAAAATTAATGGATTTAAAATCGGAACTTACATTCGTGTAAGTACAGAGGAGCAGGCTTTAAATTTAGAAGGCTCCATCAAAAACCAAGATGAGCGACTTAAAAGCCATGTGAGGATAAAAAACATGGAATCAAACTTTGGTGAAATAGTGGGAACATATATTGATCGTGCGAAGTCTGGGAAAGACACCAATAGGCCTGAGCTACAAAGGTTGCTCAAAGCCATTAGAAATAAAGAAATAGATTTAGTTCTAGTGAGTGAGCTCTCAAGAATTTCACGGTCTATGAAAGACTTTGCTGACATCTGGGAGATGATGCAAAAGTGTGATTGTGGTTTTCAGAGTTTACGTGAAAACTTTGACACAACCACTGCCGCTGGTGAAATGGTTTTATTTTCAGTTGCAAATATTGCGCAGTTTGAACGTCGTCAGGTGAGTGAACGAGTTTCCCTCAGTCAAAACGCTAGAGCTAAACGTGGCCTTTATAATGGTGGCAGTGTCCCCTTTGGTTATGAGTTAATAAAAGATAAACCAGGGTACTTAGCCATTAATGAGGAGCACGCTAAAGTTGTGAGAAAAGCATTTGAAGCTTTTTTAAAACAAGAAACTTTAGCTTCTGCGGCACGTTGGCTCAATGAAAATGGCTATAGACGAAGTAAGGTTATGCAAGGAGGTGGTCGCCACATGAGACTAGACCAGTTTACCTTTGATAATTTGCATCAAATTTTAAGAAGTAAAACCTATTTGGGTTTGAGAAATTACAAAGAACAAGGTGAGGTGAAAGAGGCTAAAGCTGTGTGGGAACCCATTATAGAAAAGAGGATTTTTAATAAAGTACAAAAAATACTTGATACAAATAAATCAAGGAAAAAGCCACATACAAAAACAAGGTATCCATATCTTATCACTGGCATTACCTATTGTGATAAATGTGGTGACCCCTTAAGTGGGAAGTCAGCGCATGGAAAGAATAAAAAAATTCCTTACTATGAACACTCTTGGTCCACCAAAAGAAATTCAGCTCTGAATAAAAAAGTCTTTGATTGTGGAAACCCTAGAAGGTTCCCCGCAAATAAACTTGAGCCCTTGATAATTCAGGAGGTACAAAAATTAATATCAGGTTCAAAGTTTTCAAAAGAGCTTCTAATTGAAGCCAAAAACGTGCATGAAGGTAATCATGGTGTGAAAGAAATGGAGCGCTTGAAAGCTCAGTTTTACGGTTACACCAGCCAACTAGATGCACTAGCAGAAAGGCTTTCACAACTTCCAAAAAAGGTTTCAGCAAACCCCATATTTAAACAAATGGAAAAGTTAGAGACGTTAAAGGAGACTTGTGAAAAGTCCATTGAAGATGCCAAGCGATTAGGGTCAAGTGCCACAGATAAGCCTGTGGGGTTAAAATCTTATTCAAAGTTTTTAGATAGTCTGAAGGACCTATTTAAAAACGGACCGCCAGAAATAAAATCTAAAATCATTCAAAGATTGATTCACCGAATAGAGGTGGGTCAAAAAGAAGTTAAAATTTATTACAATATAGACGAGAGCAGTCTATTGCGGGAGCCCATGTATTTGGGTTCCCGCTTTTTTTTGTGTTTAGACACAGGGAAAGTGATTGAGAAACCCAATAAAAAAGGCCATAAGGAAGTGGATCCTATGGCCTCTGAAATAAACCCCACTTTTTTTGAAAGTGGGTGTTCGAATAGCTTGACTAATGGTGCCCTCGGGGAGAATCGAACTCCCACTCCCTTACGGGAACTGGATTTTGAATCCGGTGCGTCTGGGAACATTTATTCAGTCCTTTGATAAGTAGTTAAAGTAATAAGGTACTATAATTACTAACATTTGAAGGATCAATCCTTTTAGTAAATTACTGAAACCTCAGCTTTTTTTAACCTTAAACCTACGTCTCGAATACCTTGAAAATACGTTGTACTGACCAAGCGTTTGTTGCGTATCTGTTGCGGAATTAACAAGTAAAATCTTGTTGCGCTCCAAACCGCAACAAGATTTTTCATTTTTTTTATAGGGCTGCACAGATAATCCAAATAAAATTCTTATTTTACTTCTTTAAAAACAATCGGTGGTCAGTGTTCAGAGCTTTGGAAAATCTTTTGGCTATGTTTTCAGAAATTTCTAGAGTTCTATTCTCGTACTTAGAGATGTTAGAAATTGAAATCCCTGTTTTTTCACTAAGTTCTTTTTGAGAAAGATTTTCTCGTCTTCTGGCAGCTTTAAGGTGTCCAGCACCTACAGATTTACCTTTATAAAACCCTCTAAAAGCCTCTTTTGTGCTGAGGCTTTGTTGTTCTTTATTAGGCTCAGATGAAAATTCTTTGATCAGCGAGAGAATAAGCTTTTTACGTCTTTGGGGCATATTAAATTCTTCGCCATCAATATTAATTTTAGTAAGGGGCTTTTTCATGTGTACCGACATAGTTTACCTCAATAAGTTTCATTTTTTTATTAATTACAATCCAACAAGCTATATAAGTTGGCCTTCCTTTTTTAAGGTGGCAGTGATATAAGTTTTTCCCGTGTTGTGAGAAGTTAGGCCAATTACCTCTAATGGGTCCGTTAAGTTCCATTTCTTCTATTAAAAGATAAAGCTGCTCCTGAATTATCCGGTTGAGCTTTTTTCTTTTTTTATCTGCTTTTTTGCTTATCTCAACTTGCCACATACTTATCATAATAAGCGTTTTTAACAACATTGTCAACAAGAATGTTGTTGAAGGCGATGATAAGAAAGAGCCTAAGAAAATCTACCAGGAAGAAGAGGCGGGTTACCCAAGTGACACTTTTTGATACGTTTACTTGGCAGAAATAGAGAAAATCTCATTTTGTAGTGGTAATAATTGAGACTTTCTAATAAAAGGCTCAAGCCTTAGGTATAGATTACGATACAATAAGGTAGTGTGAAATTATGGTTAGCCGTTTTTTAAATGGATGTTTTCTATATGTTGAACGTTACGTGGAGATTTTAAAAATGTATTACAAGAAAAAATATCGTCGTTATTTTGTTTGGAATCAAATAGTATTCTACAAAAAATCTATATGTAATAATAAGGAATCTGTATTTTATATTTTTAAAAAAGTCGCTTTTGTACTTTCGGTACTGTTCTTAACAGCCTGTAATGTCAATAATCAAATTCAAGGAACATTTAACCCCACAACAGAGCAAGATTTTCAAAAAACAGAAATTATAGCTAACGGGCCAGTGCCAGCGAATGGTACGTCACCGCTTTTGGTGGCCGTTCACCTGAAAAATTCAAATAATACATCTGTACCCGATTTTAAACCCACATATTCTATATCTAGCGGTGCCGGAGTAACGAGTAGCGACTGTACTACAAGTGACAGCAATGGTGTTTCAGCTTGTATTTTAAAAGCTGTGGTTTCGGGTACAAAAACATTTACCTTAACAAACGCCTTAGTGGGTTTAAGTAAAAATATAGTTTTTGATGCCGCAGCCGGAACAGAAAAAACAGAAATATTAACAGGAGCCACGGCTAATGGCACCACAGGTTCTGGGTACAAAGTGCAAATGGCATTAGGTCATCCGTTAAAAGGTAATTATAAACTACATTCAGGTGGCTATAAAGTAAAATTTTCAGGACAGGGGGTTGTCCAATGAATGATTTAATAAAAAGTAAACCAAATTCCTACAAAATGCTCAATCATAGTTTTTGGGTGATAAGCATTATGTTGCTATTAGTTCAGGGGCATAAAGTCCAAGCTCAAGTGCTGTCCCCTCAAGGTATAACCCTACAGGGTACAATACTAGATGCAGGTAGCTTTCCAGTAGAAGAAGCACTAGTAGCCTTTACATTAAAAATAAAATCCGCAGGTGTGGAAAATTGTTTGTTATATGAAGAAACCCAAAACTTAAATATGACAAGTTCTGGCGGTGCTTTTTCTTTAACTCTAGGTCAGGGTACACGATCTGGGGCCAACTTTGAAGATATAAGTACACTGGCTCAAGTTTTCAATAATAATTCAAGTGCCATGACGGTATTAACTTGTGATAGTGGTACCACATATACCTCAGCTAGTACAGATACCAGAAAAGTAGAAATTACCTTTGATGATGGTACGGGCTCTGGCCCACAAACCTTAAGTCAAATGTTAAGTGTGCAGTCAGTGCCCTATGCTTTAAATTCAGATACCCTAGAAGGCAAGGCGGCCTCACAGTTTGTGCAAACTGTAGATGGCAATACTCAGACCCGTGTGGCAGATATTTTAAATACACGTTGGACAGCTTTAGATGCTTTAATAAATGGAACCTCCACGCTTTATGCCGGAGATAACGGAGCGAACTTCTCACCATCAGGCAGTGTAAATTTTAACTCTCAGGCTTTAACCAATTTAGCAGCTCCCTCTAGTGGGACAGATGCGGCTAATAAAACTTATGCCGATGGCAATATAGGTGGTGTAACAGCAGATACTACGGCTATTGGAAGTCTAGGTAATGTAGTTGGAGATATTG
>Ga0209151_1001918_pt1 | contig 11964 bp, 9 predicted proteins | sample SaaInlV_DNA_165m_FD_184688 | JGI IMG/M metagenome (GOLD analysis project Ga0209151, IMG submission 184688) | Marine microbial communities from expanding oxygen minimum zones in the Saanich Inlet - SI075_LV_DNA_165m (SPAdes) (version 2) | ecosystem: Environmental > Aquatic > Marine > Unclassified ...
GTTCACGAGAAAGGCATTCACGATAATGGCCTACCCTTTCAAACTTCCCTGAAATGGAGGCACTAAGCTGCGCTCCATAGGACGAAAAGATTTCGGGTAAACAGTTTTCCGGCAAGATTTCCCAATTTATTTTATCACGCAAGTGAACAAGTGCAGCAGTCGCGGCTACAGTAACGGAATCACGGTTAATATTTTCAAAATTCTTTTTAAGTAGTTTAGACTTTTCTTTATTTAGAAAACTGCAAATTTTTTCAATCATTGATTTTTTATCAATTCCGAATCGCTCTAAATGGATTTTGGCTGAACGCTGACTCTGAGAGGTGAGCGAATTCTGTAATGCCAGGGTCTTCTTTACGGATTTTTTTACCGTCAGACCGATGAGTTCTCCTAACTTAGTGTGCTTACCTGCACTGGTCAGGGGAGACTCTCCGGTTAGTCTGGATGCGATGCCAATCTGATCGGTTCCAGTTCCGGTAGCTAACCCGCATGAGTAGCGGGAATTAACCGCAAGCTCTTGAAGAGCTGCGGTTTTTGCCTCAGAGGCGGTAACAATAGACCTGACCATAGCGCCATGCGTAAGTTCTTTATTTATAATAATTATTGTGTTTATCGTGCCGTGAGGTTCATCAACTTCACCATTTGCGCTAATAAATTTACCATCCTGCTCATAAAGATTTGCCGGGTCACCTGCCCTGCCGGCGTTTACCTCCACACCTCCCGTGCTTATCGCCACTACCTTAAGACTTCGATATTCCTGAGATTCCACTGCAGCATAGTTCATGTTTGCGGCAGTGCCAAGGAGTGCTCTTTTTTCAGAAGAGAGTCCGTGTTTTTCACAAACCGACTTTAAATAATCAAGAGGGCTTTCGGCTATAGACGATAGGATCTTTCTGTCGTGCCCCGAAGGCTCACATAGTTGATGATTAGCGATACCCTCTAGATCGTCACGCAACCCTCCGTTTACTCTGCAAGTAGAAATCACCCTGTGTGGAACGAGAAAGTTAACATATATAATTTTCTCTTTGCGGTGTATTTCAAACCCGTCATGTTCCCCTATTAACATTGCCGTGTGTCCTTCTTCTCTTGATAAGAATTTAAATGTTGATAACACTGCTACTTATTAATCCGGCCAGACAGTCGGCTTACCTGTTTTGGGATGGGGGTAAACAGACAACGCAGTACCATAAACTTCACTGAGCAGTTCCGGCTGTAAAATCTCTTCAGGTGTACCGATTTTGACGATACCTCCTTCATGCATTAACATAATACGATCACTATACATAGATGTATAATTCAGATTATGCGATATCATGAAAATGGAAAGATTCTTATCATGTGCAAGTGATTGTGCAAGGCGATAAATTTCCAATTGGTAATGAATGTCCAGGTGGACAGTCGGTTCGTCCATCAATAAAATAGATGTTTTCTGCGCCAAAGCCCGGGCAATTAAGACCCTCTGCCTTTCACCGCTGGAGAGCTGGTTGAAAATCGTATCCTCATATTTCGTTAATCCGGTTCGTTCGATAGCTTCTCTTATTATTTTATGGTCGTTATTGGTTAAAGACGAAAGTGGGTGATGATAAGGATAACGTCCCATGGACACAATATCATAAACCGTGAAGTCAAATACAATATTTGATTCCGCCGGAATAATAGTCATGATCCTGGCAAGTGCCTGACGTTTAAAAGAAGATAACGGTATACCATCCAGTAAAATTCTACCAGTCTGAGGTTTCATTATCCCGCCAAGCAAATATAATAGAGTGGTTTTGCCAGCCCCGTTAGGACCGACAACATTGAACAATTCTCCCGCCTTAAAGTGAAAAGACAAATCATGAATAAAGGGAGTTTTTGTATACGAATAATTAAGTTGCTCAACCGTTACATTTTGATATCTTTCACTCATCGCATCCCCTTACGCTTGTTTTTCCATAGCAGAAACAAAAAAAACGGCCCACCAATAAGAGCGGTGATAACACCAACAGGGATTTCAGTTGGTGAAAGCAGTACACGTGCCAGGGTATCTGCAACGACCATGAAAATGCTACCGGCAATAACACAGGCAGGTAATAAACGCCTGTGATCAGGCCCGATTAAAAACCGCAATAAATGTGGAATAATAATTCCTACAAAACCGATTAGCCCGGTTAAAGCGACTATACTCCCGGTTAAAAGAGAGCATGCAAAAAAAAGAATCTTTTTTAAACGTTCAACATCAATACCAACAATTTGTGCATCCAGTTCGCCCAGAGTAAGCGCGTTCAGATGCCGTGCCTGCGGCAAAATCACTCCGATTGCCAGAGCAACATATAGAAATATCCATAATAAATTTCCGTATTCCGGAGTTGGTATGTTTCCCATTAACCAGGTAAAAACCTGCATCAATTGTAAAGGCTCCAACAGGGTTTGTAGAAACAAAATCAATGCTGAAAGCATTGCCTGTAATGAAATACCGGCCAGTAACATCGTTTGCGTTGGTAGATAATTACCTACTCTGGAAAAATTATAAACAAATAGTATGGTTAAAAGTGCACCGCATATGGCAAAAATAGGGACAATTTGAAAACCGATAATCAACAAATGTAAACCAAAGCCCATGGCAACTACCGCACCCAGTGCCGAACCTCCAGAAACTCCTAGAATATAAGGGTCGGCAAGCGGATTTCTCAATAATGCTTGAAATACCGCTCCGGTTAAAGATAGGGTAGCACCGGTAAGCGCGGCCAGAAGAAGTCTGGGTAATCGCACATGCAATAATATAATGTTTGTTTGATTAGAAGCAGCTTCTCCAAAAACCGTGTTTTTCAATTGCGCCCAGGTGATTATCACAGTGCCGGATTTCCAACAGAATAAAAAGATGAGGACCCAGCAAATTGGAATCGCGAACAACAATATTTTACAGTTTTTCATTTTTCATTATCCGTTGAATCTCTTCTGCCTTTTCAGGATGAAGCTGTTGAGCTATTGAAGCCAGCGCCTGGACCACTCTTGGACCGGAACGATTGATGAGGTCATGATCAACTTCAACGAACCTCTGGTCACGTACGGCAGGGATACTTTTCCAACGCTTCCAGAATGGCAGCTGGTTTTCCATGTCAAGCGCGTTGCCCATACCGCTTGAAAATATCATGACATCCGGCGACATGGCGATAACACTTTCAATAGTTAACCTGGGATATGCCTGGTCGATGTCCCCGGCAATGTTAATTCCCCCTGCATCATAAATTAAACTGTTAATGAAACTTTTGGCCCCAACGGACGTTATAGGATTCAGGGCGATTGAATAAAAAGCACGGGGCTTTGGCATTCCCTGAACCAGAGACCGAATCTGTTTATAACGGCTCTCTAAATTTCCAGCTGCTTCTTTTGCTTCTTTTTTATGCCCTAAAACTTCTCCGAGCCAGTTAATGTTTTTTATAATATCAGAAAAATTTTCACTGCGTAAAACAGCGACATTCAGATTTAGCCTCCGTAGATGATTTACATCACTCCTAGGTGCTCCTTCATAGGACATGACAACCAGGTCGGGATTTAATGAGATGATTTGTTCAATATTGGGCTTTACATAACTGCCTACCTTGGGAAGATCTTTAATAGAAGGAGGGTAGTAAGAATACAAGGAAACGCCTACCAGCATAGAATCCGCTTCAATAACTCCTAATATTTCTGTTGCACTCGGAGAAACGGAAATTATTCGTTTGGGCGAATTGTCAAAATGTAGAGAAAAATTAGTATCATCAATAAAGATCTTTGTCTTTCCGGAATCCACAGGCTCTGCCTGCAAATGTTGACTGCACACAGTCAGTATAATCCAGAATATTAAGAAAAGCATAGTTCTATAATTTTGATTCATAATTTTATTGTTAATGCTAAAAAACTTAGATTTCGGATTACGCGTAACACGTAACCCGAAACTAGCTATATTCAAATTTCCGGATTTAACAGTTACTACTTATCTACCTTGGGAGAACAGACGTCCTTTTTATAAATCCACTTTGTACTATCGTCTTTATTAAGAACACGCCTAAAGGCCAACTTATCAGCACGCTTGCCATTAATTTCATAGTACCAGCCCTTATCGCCACGTCTGCCTTTTACGCCGTCAATAGACGTAACGAATATATAGTCCTTCACCTGATGAGTTTCTACCTGCGCAACCGACTCAAGTACTTCCAAAGCGGTTACCCCTTCCGTCCATTTCGTCTCGGCGTCACGGATTTTACGTGTGCCGCCGTAGTCGATACCCACTTTCACTTTTTCACTTGCACATACTGCCGCACAAAAAACGGTTAAGCAAATAAAGACAACACTGATTTTACTTATGGTCTTCATTCTTTTCTCCTTTCTAAAAGATTGAAATACTTCCGTTACATACTGAGTTTTACCCCAAAAAAGAATCTTGCCCCTGCCGATCTGAACCCTAGTATTTCATCGTACTGGATGTCTAATACATTTTCTGCTCTAGTGTAAACCTGCAGGTGTTCTGAGTAGTCGTATGACAATGCTGCATCAAGTTTGTGCACACCCGTGTTAGTCCTTATGGTCGGCCTTCCTGTAGGTGTAATTCCACCACCGTCAGTACCGTCCCTGGAATTCCCGACAATTGTGTCGTCAACGTTTATGTTAAATTTATCCAGAAAGCTGTAATTGATATTAACAGAACCCTGCTTCCGAGGCTGCCTTCTCAACTCCTTTTTCGCCCCGTCTCTGGTATTAGTCTTCGTAAATGTACCCCTCAGAGTTAAGCCCTCAAATGGTTTGATTACGGCCTCTGCTTCAATGCCCTCTGTCCTGACAAAACCAAGATTTCGTGCCTCGAAGACAAATCCACCTGTATCAACTGCCTCAATAAGATTTGAAAATCTATTATTAAAATAGGTTACACCAAAGAAGAACTTGTCATCAAACAGGTATTGCTGAAAACCCAAATCATAACTCTCGCTCTCTTCCGGATCCAAAATGGGATTACCGAAATTTGGAAAGAACAACTGATTTAGCGTGGGACCTCTGAACCCCTTTCCATAATTGGCCTTGAACTTTGTATCTGTCTCCTTCAGATGGTAAGCAATCGATAGTTTGGGATTAACGTCCTTTCCAAATGTGTTGTTATCGTCTAATCTCAATCCTGCGTTGAAGAAGAACCTGTCCCATAGTTTCAGCTGATTCTGGAAGTACCATCCTCTATTGATTAATGTTTCATCAAATGTTCTATTGTCAGCAGACTGGTTTTCAAATTCAAAACCGACTACAAAGGTATCAATATCCCTGTATTTCAGGGTATGCTGCCAGTTACCCGTGTAAATTTGTGTATCGAGGCGGAACCGAGAGTTGGAAGTTTCGGCCGTACCCGGGTTTGCCCTGTCAATACTTACCAGATCAGAATCAGCAAATGAGAATTTTAGACTTTGACTCCACCAATCTGTCAAAGATTGATTAACAACCGCGTTCATATTAAAATCCTCATTCTGTGAAAATCTGTTTGGGTCCTGCTTGAACGCGCCGTCATCAAGAGCTACCATGGAGTCATTGTATCTCATTGCAGCATCAAAATTTATTGTTTCACTAATCTTGTAACCAAACTTTGATGATATATTAGTCTTATCATAATCATCATCAGACCCGCGCCCATCACTGTCAACCCTGGCAACATCAACGGAATAGTTAAATTTCCCCAAACTTCCACTTGAGTTTATTGACTCATTAAACGTCCTTTCGAGTGTCCCAAATTCTGAGCGAATACTGAACTTCGGTTTACCTTTACCTTTCCTGGTAACGATATTTATCAGGCCTCCCATGGCATCAGAACCATACAGTGTGCTTTGAGCACCCCTTACTACTTCTATCCTCTCTATATTATCGGTAGTGAGATTTGCGAAATTAAAGGTCCCTGTTGTTGCACTGTTTACCTGTACACCGTCAATCATTACTAAAACCTGGCTTGTGCTAGATCCTCTTATTGTCATCTCAGATTGCCGGCCAATAGAGCCGGACTTGCGTATATTCAATCCGGGTACACTGCGTAGGGCCTCGAAAATAGTTGTCGCCTTTTGCTGATCAATCTGCTCTCTTGATATAATGGAAACAGAATCTGGCAACTGACTGACCGGTGTCTCTGTCCTCGTTGCGGTTACCATGATTACTTCAGTATATTCGTCAACTCCTGCAACCAGAGCTTTATCTTGCATTGCTGACTTATTTGATTCTTTTTTCAGGTTGACATTGCTTTCAGAAAAACAGATAGCGGGTAAAAACGATAGTGATACAAACAATAGAATAAATAAACAGTACTTCATATAAACCTCCTTTTCCCCTCGGAAAAAAGTGCTGGAAAAACGTGTAAGACAGGTTTCCTGGCTTTCGGATCATCCTGGTTTCTGCACCTTCCCATCCGCCGAAAGCGAACAGTGGTATTTTGCAGATTTCGTCACCGATTACAGTTGCGGGGCAGCTCCCGTTAACCGAGTTTCAACTCGGCAGGGATTCCCTTAAATCTCACACACAGTAAAAAATTATTACAAAATATTAACTCAAATGATTACCTCCAATATCATTTTGTAGGCTGATTTATTACTCCAATAAAAAAACCCGGATCTTCGATGGGAAGATCCGGGTTTTATGTTATATGTATTATGTAATAAAAAACGTATTCTACCTCCACCTTCTTTACCTTCGAAGAGTTATTGTGAAGTATTTACGGGTAGGTCTTCTGACTATCGGGTCAACCTAATGACTGCGCCTTCCCACCCCGGTCAAAGCCGGGAGAAGTGGCCTGTTATCACGTAATATCGTGATATGCAGTCTTAGTAGCCGATTACAGCGGCGGGTCCGTGCCCTTTAAGGGACTTCCCTATTAAGTCGCTACCAGCAAGTTGCTGTTAGCAAACACCCGTAAACATATTTTAAATTTTCAAAGTGCATTTAAATTGCAAATACTCGTAAGAAATATACAGATTAGACAAAACATTGTCAATATCAAACAATAATATTATTACACCGTTAGACTGAGCGAACGACCTTTGATTGACAATCTAAGAGTCAGCTTGTCATAAGTATTATTCTGGTGAAGTACCGTGGTTTACAAACAATTACTGTTGCGGTGACTGTATATTGACTTCGGTAACTATGTATTCTTATTTATTGATCTTTCGATTGGGAGTCAAAGAGTCTGTATTAATAATTCACAGAGTATAACATAACTACTCATTAGCGGACGTTGGGAATAAGTCTTGGTATGATAGAGGCTTATGTGCAACAAATTTTCACTAAAAATGGTGGGGCATTATCATGGTTCAATCTCCCCACGCACCTTTTTTAGTGACATAAAAAAAAGAATATAAAATAGCACTATTTGTGATTAAATATTTCCGCCGGAAACTTATTAACATTTTATACCCCCATAAGATATTAATGTGCTAAAACATATTTTGTGTTTTTAACTTCAAGCAAGAAATAGATGATACAATGAGAATTATTACTTTTGGTATAAAAGTAGGTGGAACACCTCTGTACTTTTTTGAATATTTATATATTGTGTTTGAATACGGTAAAACACCGTTTTACTTTTAATAAATATTTGTTATAGATATTTTATTACATAAAAAAAGGAAGACATAAGCGGCAACTTATGTCCTCCAGAACATTATTCCCATTCACCAATGAAAAAGAATAATACGTATAGATTAGTTAATAAACTAAATATAGCAACACAAAAAGCTGCATGGATGAGGACGGTCACTACCGCCCGGAAGACATGCAGCTTTTTTTTTGGCTTCAGATTGGGAGAACCCCTATGACTTGATACTAAGAAACAACTAGAACACTGATTTTTAAAGTGTTGAAATATTAAGACTTACAATGTGGTAAATTTCAGCCGTTTTTATAGCATTTTCAGGAGAAAAATTATGTGTAAATGCGCAGTAAAAAAAGAGAGAAAATCTGGAGTTATGACCGTTAAAAATAGCTGGAGGCTTAGAGCACTTTGGCGTATCGAAAAATATATCCGTGATGTTGGCCAGGACTCCAGAGCCAAGAGGATGGGTTATTGTGGAAATACTATTTTTGTGAAAGTTAAGAAAGGAGACCCATCCAATGTTCTGTATGAACCGCAACTACGTTGTAAAGATCGAGTCTGCCCAGTGTGTAACTCATACCGTGCATCTATTCTTTCTCGAAAGGTGGAAAAACTTGGTAAAAACATGGAAAATCCTCATTTACTGACAATAACTGCTAATGCATTAAACAGGGATAGTTTGAAAACAGCTGTAGGGTGTTTTAAGAAATCAACAAGTTTACTCAAAAAAGAGCGTTCATGGTGGAAAAGGTATATCCGGGGAGGTGTAGAGCATATAGAGATTACATACAAAGAAGAAACAGGCTGGCATGTTCACTCACATATGCTCGTTGATCTGGCAGTTGATCGTAAAGTTGAGAATATGCAGCTTACAGACAATGGTTATTTTCTAGACCCACTAAAGAAAGACCTTGAGCATGTTCTTCTAAAAGTTGGTCTAGGGCAGATTTCAGATATCAGGCCGGTAACTGAAGGATATGGAAAAGAAATCTCAAAGTACTCTATGAAGTTTGGTCTTGATATTGAAGAAGCCAGGCTTAAAGAGATTATAGTTGATATGAAGGGAAAGAGGATGGTGTCGAGGTTTGGCAATTGTTACGGCCTGAAAGAGATGGAAGAACTTACACCGAAAGAGGAAGAACAATATGAAACACTAGGAACCATTAAGGAAGTTGTTGATAGATGCTTTAAAGAGACTGGTGTTGATAGTGAACTGGTTAGATATGCTCTTGGAGCAGTAAGAATCGGGCTTATAAGGATATGTTCTGTTGACAATAAACTATTTCAAGATGATGAAGTAGATTCATCTTGAAACTTTTAGAAAGGTGACAAGTGATGATAGTAGATGGCATGATTGCAAGCGATGTAAACGTCTCTGATAAAGGTGTCTGGTTTCAGGTAATGTGTAAAGACCTTAGAGATACGTTTAGAGTCTTTATTCCTATGGTTAATGTAAATGGAGAGCATCTTTTAAATATGGGAGATCCTGTTAGGGTTGATTTCAACGAGTTCTTTCCGTTTGGAAATAAAGTTCGGATGGAAGTAAAGAGAGTTACTTTAGATAATGGCAAAAAGAAATTTGATTTCTAATTTTTTGGAATGTGACTAATGCTTTTAAACCAGTCGTTTCTGGAAGTATATAAAATATGTCATACATTTTTTATCGCATGATTTTTTTTTACTTACAGAAATTTCAAAATGCAAAGGGAAGTCCTGGAAATCTTCAAAAGACAGAGTCTTAGTATTTGTAATATGTTTTTTACTCCAGGATGATCTCTCTTAAGAAAGAAACAGGAAAAACTTTTTACAAATACGGCTGAAACAAAAGGTGTTGAAAACTGTTAATAAAATTGTTGAAAATGTTTGTGATAGTGACATATAATCTAGCCGATAGCGACATGCAGATACTATCAGGCTTCGGAAAGGAGGTATGAATGTTTAAGCGAAGCGGTGTCTGGTGGACGTGTATAAGGCATAATGGTAGAAAGATTCAAAAAAGCCTTGAGACCTCAGATCGAAAACTGGCAAAAGCAATCGAAGCAAAGATTCGAACAGAGATTATTGAAGGAAAGTATTATGAAAAACCTATCTATAATGAACGAACTTTCTTGCCGTTGATTGCTAAATTCATGAAGGAGTATGCACCAAAGAAGTCCGTTAGTATGCAGAGAAGCTATACTGCATCTTCAAAACATCTTATTCCTTTTTTTGGTAACATAAACTTGTTGTTAATAACAGCCAAAAAGATATCAAAGTATAAGGTGTTAAGATATGAAGAGGGTGTAAGTCCTGCAACTATTAATCGTGAGACGGCAATGTTATCCAGGATGTTCACTATAGCAGTTGAGGAGTGGGAGTGGTTAGATCATAAGCCTTTCTTGAGGATAAAAAAAGAGAAAGAAAACAATGTTCAGGAAAAATACCTGACATCGGACGAAGAAAAGAGGCTTATTGAGAACTGCCCTGAATGGTTAAAAGGTTTAGTAGTTTTTTCGCTAAACACTGGACTGAGGCAGAATGAACAGCTTTCATTGACTTGGGAGAGAGTGTCTTTGCAACGAAGAGACATTCTTATTCTGGAAACAAAATCTGGCAGGCCTAGAAGTATTCCATTGAACAAAACTGCTATAGGAGTACTTGAAAGAAATGCAAAGACTCGAAGCATCAAAAATGATCTAGTATTTTTCAGCAATTGTGGGACAAAGCTTAACAACTGTAATCTTATAAGGGCTTTTAAAAGAGCGGTAAAGAGGACAGGAATCAGTGACTTTACATGGCACGGACTGAGAAGAACATTTGCGACTCGTCTGGCTCATAGAGGCTTAGATATCTATAAAATTTCAAGATTGCTCGGTCATGAAGATGTTCAGACAACTCAAAGGAGATATGCCCATCATTGTACTGAAAGTCTGAGAATTGGAGTTGATATTTTAGATTCTGACTACAATTTGACTACAATCGGTGAAAAAGAGGGTTTTTTGAGTGCTTCTAGGTTGTCGTAAGTCTTTGGGGGAGAATAAATTGGGGTACCAGGATTCGAACCCGGACAAATTGAACCAGAATCAATTGTGCTACCATTACACAATACCCCAATGAATTACTCATTTTATTTCATATCTCTTTAATATCAATAAAAAAATTTGTACTCTTGTTAATTTATTGAGAACTTGCAGGTTTTTCCCCTATATGGACTGTAACTATACCCAGTGTTCTGGTAAAAAATCTTACATCTTTCAGGCCGCATTGCTCCATCTTTTTCTTCAGGCTTAATCTATCCGGGAAGGCCAATACTGATTGTGGCAGATATGAATATGCATCAACCTTGCTTTTGGCTATCAACCGTCCTATCATTGGTAGTATTCTGGTAAAGTAAAAAAAGTATATTTTTTTAAAAAGAAAGTTTGTTGGTTGCGAAAATTCCAATATGACAACTTTGCCATTCGGCCCGACCACTCTTCTCATCTCTTTTATTCCCTCTTCCAGATTCGAGACGTTTCTTATACCAAAAGCAACAGTAGAAACATCGAATGCGTTGTCACGAAAGGGAAGTTGTAGTGTATCTGCTTCTACAAGTTTGATCTTGCTTTCCAGATGCCTCTTCCTGATTTTAGGTAATCCGTATTTCAGCATGCCGTGGCAATAGTCACTTCCGACCACAAGCCCATTTCCATTTAATAATTTAGAATGAGATATGGCAAGATCTCCGGTGCCGGTACAAACATCCAGCACCTTTGTGTGTGGCTCTATTTCACTTACTTTTACGGCAAATTTTCGCCATGACTTATCGAAGTTAAGACTCAAAATCGCATTCAGGAGATCATATACTCCTACTATAGAGCCAAACATGCTCTTTATGCTTTCTGCTTTCTTTTTTAAGAGTTCCTCTTGTTGTATTTCACTATCAGTATTCATTAACAATTTGGCAGGTGCAGGGAAGGTAACACTTGTCGACCCTTTTGCACTACTTTAGTTTATTTTTTGCTCTATCTCAGAAAGTATCTCATTCATGCTTCCGCTACGGTAACCTTCAAGATCCAGTGTAACATAAGTAAAACCGATATTTTTAAACTTAGCTGATAATTCTTCTCTGACAGGTGAATTAGTAAGGATGTGTATATCCTCCGGCAAAACCTCAATCCTGGCAATAGTTTCATGGTGCCTCACTCTAAACTGTATCAGGCCTAGAGCCCTCAGGTATTTTTCTGCTTCTGAAACCATACTGAGCTTCTCTTCCGTGATAGACTGTCCGTATGGAAATCTGGAAGACAAACAGGCATACGCGGGTTTATCCCAGTTAGGCAGATTTAAGAATTTAGAGACTTCACGTATGTCTTTCTTTGTCAAACCTGTTTCCTTTAAAGGACTCCTGACATTCAGCTCTCTGGATGCCTGCA
>Ga0209151_1001923_pt1 | contig 11929 bp, 8 predicted proteins | sample SaaInlV_DNA_165m_FD_184688 | JGI IMG/M metagenome (GOLD analysis project Ga0209151, IMG submission 184688) | Marine microbial communities from expanding oxygen minimum zones in the Saanich Inlet - SI075_LV_DNA_165m (SPAdes) (version 2) | ecosystem: Environmental > Aquatic > Marine > Unclassified ...
ATTTAAAAACTGCAGGATTTAGTGCTGCTGAATTAAAGACAGCAGGTTTTACTGCTTCTGATTTAAAAAGCGCTGGGTTCACTGCTTCTCAGTTGAAAGCAGCTGGGTACTCTGATAGTGATATTGAAAGCGCTGGATACTCTCCTAACGAGCTTACAGCTGCTGGTGTTTCACAAAGCCTAGGCGCTCTTAGCAGTCAGATAGATAATTCTGGTAAGTCTCAGAGTGAATTGGCTTTAGAGAGATTGCAGAAACGTCAAGCTACGTTAATGAACCAGCAGGAACGTAAAACAAAGATAACTAGCATGCAGTCTGGCATGACTTCTCAGGCATCTAGCTTGGTTTCATCTTGGCTGCCACCAGCATCACAGCAGGCAGTAGTAACTTCTAGCACCTCCTCAACAAGCTCTAGTGCTGCATCTGCTGCTGCAGGGGAAATGGGTTTATATGACCTTAACGGTGGCTCTAGCATCTTAGCTGGATCAGTACTGTTCGCTGTTCTAGATACAGGAATAAATAGCGATGAGCCAAGCCCTATAATGGCTAGTATTATACAAGGTAAGCTGAAAGGGGCTAAATTATTAGGTAGCTTTAAACGTAACGACCAATCAGTGTTGATAACGTTTACTACATTAAGCCACCCAGCATTAACTAAAAGCATTTCAATTAATACAGTTGCTATTAGCCAAGAAACTGCAAGAACTGCACTTGCATCGAGTGTTGATAATCACTACTTACTTAAGTATGGCACGTTGTTTGCATCTTCATTCTTGTCTGGTTTAGGTACTGCTATTAGCCAATCTGGTGCATCTGTATCTACGACAGATTCTAGTGATGATAGTAGTGGTCTTTGGACTGTTACATCTGCAGATTTAAACACAAGTCAGCAGATAGCAGTAGCTCTTGGTAATGTTGGAACAAAAATTGGAGATCAGATGGCTCCAATGTTTAGTCAATTAGTTCCAACTGTTAAAGTTAATTCAGGAACTGGTATGGGTATATTGTTCATGAAAGATTTTATTATACCTGCTGAACTACAACAGGTATTAGGTTAATTTAGTATAAATCATTTTATTAGGAGAAAAAAATGTCTGATCAAGATAATTCTAGAGATGAATTCGTATTTGAAGAAGAGGTGAATCAAGAAGCTGCCGAGTATACCAAAAACTCGTATGAAGGATCTACAGAAAATATTAAATCATTACTGCAGAATAAAAGATTGATGCTAATGCTAGGATCAATTGTTGGGTTGTGGGTAATAACATATATATTTGATTCAGCAGTGTCGCCTTCTGTTGTAGAAGATGAATTAGATTCAAGTCTGGAAAATGTAAAAACTGAACTAGGAGCAGGAAGTGAAACTACGCAGCCAACTAGTAATATAGTAGCTAATAAATTTAGCACTGTTGAATCAACAGTAAGAGAAAATAGTGATGGCATGAATAAAATTAATCAAGATATCGCTAACCAGAATAACTCTATAGAGACGGCACATAAAAACGTTAATTCAATAAACAATAAAGTTAATAAATTAGCAAATGATGTTTCAGAGCTTCATTACCAGTTGAAACACATTCTAGATATAGATAGAGAACTATTTCAAAAGATAGGTAGCATTGAAGAGAAGCTTAAGAAGGAAGAGGAAAAGAAAAAAGCTGCGCTAGTGAAAAAAGAGCCAGTAAAAGAACTTCAAACATACTTTATTCGTGCTGTTATTGAAGGTAGAGCTTGGTTAGATGATAGTGCTGGCAGATCAATTACAATAGCTATTGGTGACTCCGTAAAAGACTATGGTAGAATAGTAAATATATACCCATCACAAGGTTTTATTGTAACTACCTCTGGCAGAGTGATACAATTTAAACATGACTAATTGTGAATTTACATATGAATGTTAAAAATAAATGTTTAAGGTTTGTTGTCAGGTGTGTACCTATACTTATAAGTGTATACGCACGAGCTGGCACAACTACATTCTCTTCATTATTCATTAATCTAAATGATAGTCTAGATCAGGTCTGGGCTATGCTTATTGCAACTTGCTATTTAGTAGGTTTTTCATTGACATTAGGGGCTATATATAAATTAAAGAAGTTTGGTGAGAGGACTGCTTTTATGCATAATTCAAAAGGTCTTTTAGCTCCATCTGCAGCGTTTTTTATTGGCATAGCATTGATGTACGCTCCCACTTTTTTGCAGAATTGGAATATGACCTTATTTGGTACCCCAAACGTTGAGAGCACTCTAAGCTGGCAGTCAAGCAACTCTGGTATTGATTGGGCCGATGCACTGGCCCCTATGATAGGAACAATTCAAGTTATAGGATTAATTGCTTTTCTACGGGGTTGGTTATTAATAACAAAGTCAACTGGTGAACAGCCACAGCCTGGTGCCGTATCAAAAGGATTTATACATGTTATTGGTGGAGTGCTAGCTATAAATATTACAGGGACTATGGATATGTTAGCAAACACATTTGGCTTAGCCTAAAAAGTTACATAAAAACTATTTAAAACATTGCAAATTTTTTTTTTATATAATATCCTGATTAAGTAAATTGGAATAGGAGTTAAAGTGTTTAAAAGCACTTACAATTTCTTGCTTATCTTAATATGGAGTTTTTTATGAATACAAAAAATGTAAAAGCAGGCGCACTGCTATTACTGTCGTTTATATCAGCAAGTGCTGTATATGCTTCTGCCGCAACAATTGGTTCTTTAGCATATAACGTAACTGGGAGTTTTGCTCAAATTGGATCGTTGATGATGGGTGTAGCTTATGTGGCAGGACTTGGCTTTGGTATCTCTGCTATTTTTAAATTTAAGCAGCACAAGGATAATCCAACTCAAATACCTATAGGCACACCTTTTGCATTACTAGCTGTATCTGTTGTTTTGATGTTTCTACCAAGTATATATGCTCCTGCAGGTGCAACTGTATTTGGTGGTTCTTCAACAGGTGGTGGTTTCACTGGTGCTGGCGCAAGTAGTTTGCCTGACGCAAAATAGATTGATATTTATGAAATTAGTTAGACTGGTTGTAAGATTTTTTGCTCTTTTTATATGCATTAATTGTTGTTTTGCCATGAACATAGGTGACATGGCCGATTCTATAACAACAAGTTTTGTCAAAATTGGCAAACTTATGATTGGTTTGGCTTATGTATCTGGAATTGGGTTTGGAATATCTGCTGTATTTAAATTTAAACAGCACAAAGATAATCCTACCCAAATTCCTGTAGGTACTCCATTTGCATTATTAGGGGTATCATGCTTGCTTATATTCTTACCTGGAATATACAAACCTGCTGGCATGACAATATTCGGTGATGATGAAGGCGCACGCGCTGGAGGTTTCGATGGGGCTGGAGCAATGATGATGCCCGGATCATCCTACTCATATAGTAATCGTTACATGTAGTTGCTTGCAGCAACAGCAAGTTTTAAAAGGGATATTAAAATTGAGTCAATATTTAAGATCAATCAGCTTAAAAGTTAATCCAGGTGCATGGGCATACTATGCTAAACGTAATTCCGATGAAAGATTTGCTTCTTACAGGAAGTCGGTTGCATTTGAGTGCAACGATACCTGCCAGTTTTGTGGTTTTAAAGATAAATCTCATATGCAGGTTGTAAATATTGATGGGAACTACAAAAATAATAAAATATCTAATATGGTTTTAGCATGCCCATTGTGTGCACAATGTTTTTTTATGGAAATGATAGGGAAGGTTGATAATACAGGTGCAGTACTAATATATTTGCCTCAAATTTCACAAGAAAATTTAAATGGATTATGCCATGCGCTATTTTGCGCCATAATCAACGGAACAAAGTATGCTCAGGAAGCACAATCTACTTACAATGATTTGCGATTGCTAAATAAAGTTATCGATGAACGTTATGGTGAGGGTTTAAGTAATCCTGCATTTATGGGTCAGATGATTATAGACTCTCCACTAGACGATAGAGATGTAGTAACAGGTGAACTTCTCAATGGAGTAAGAGTTCTACCACTTTTAAATAAGTTCACGAAGTGTGTGCAAACTTGGTCTAAAGTTGCTTTAAAGGGCATGAGCTCTTAATATTATAATACAGAGGATGTTGTATGGTAAGTATTGTTGATAACGTATCAGAAGTTTTAGATACTCTTTTAGCTGCATTGAGCTCAGGTTTAAAGCAAACCGTAGAATCTTACTGTGATATCCAAACAGCTGATAGTGAGGATACGCTAGTTGCATGTGATGGATCATTAATCTCCATAATGAAAATAGAAGGTGTTAAAGCACTTGTTGGTCAAGAGGAGTATGAGAGAATACATGATGGTATTTTGCAGAACTTGTCAAACTCACTTGCAGAACAAGGTCACTCTATACAAGTTTTTTTCGGTTATTCTCGAGATAAGGTAAAAGAAGTTATCAAAGATAACTATGCCCCAACAGTACAAACTCTATCTGATCTAAAACTAAATTTAGATGATCTTATGGATGAAAGGTTAACGCATATAACTAACTATTGTGGTTTTGAAGAAATATACATAGTTGTATGGAGTAAAATGACTCTTTTAACAGGAGATCAGGCCAAGCGTGCAGCAAAAGAGAAAAGCGAGAAAATATCTGAGAAGGGCTATAACGTAAAAACATGCCAAAACGTAATAGCGGCTATACCTGACCTTAGAAATCTTCATGACTCATTAATAAAGTCACTTGGTCAAGTTCTAAGTTCATTAGGTGTGGATGCAGAAACTTTAAATGTTCATGATGCAGTACATGCGATAAGATCTATACTGGATCCTGAGTTCACAGATAAAAAATGGAGGCCAGTACTTCCAGGTGATAAGCTTAATCCAAAACTATCAAGTACATTCGATGGTGATATTTCTGAAGTTCTTTGGCCGTCATTAGCACACCAGATAATACCAAGAGATGCAGTTAATTTGGATTTACATACAGTAAAGGTTGGAGGGTTAATTTATTCATCAGTTTTTATTGATTTATTTCCAAAGGAAGTTCAGTCTTTTATGTCATTATTTAATCGGACTTTACCAACTGGCATTCCATGGCGAATATCTTTTTTAATCGACGGTGGTGGTATGAAGGCTCTGCAGTTAAAAAGAGCATTTTCATCATTACTTTCTTTTTCCTCTTCTGACAACCGATTAATAAATGACGCTGTTACTTTATTAGATTACATAAATGTAAATACTGATGATTCAGTTGTAAGGCTAAGGGTTACAGCTTCTACATGGGCTCCAGAAGGAAATATAAAGCTACTTAGGAATAGGGCTTCTCAGTTAGCTAGAGCAATTCAAGGTTGGGGTTCATGCGACGTATCTGAGATATGTGGTGATGCTTTTGAAGGCTATGCATCTAGCCTACTAGCCTTTAGTGCAAATAGCACTGCTACAACAAGCGTAGCATCACTTTCAGATGTTCTTTACATGATGCCATTTTACAGACCAGCATCTCCATGGCAAAATGGTGCTCTGTTATTAAGGTCACCAGATGGCAAGCCTTGGCCTTATCAGCCTGGATCATCAATGCAAACAACATGGATAGATCTGATATATGCCCGCCCAGGTTCTGGTAAATCTGTACTATCTAACGCCATAAACTTGGCTTTATGTATGGCTCCAGGAATTATGAGATTACCTCGTATTTCAGTGATAGATATTGGACCTTCAAGTAGCGGTTTGATTTCTTTATTAAAAGAAGCTCTACCAGACGATCAAAAACACTTGGTCGCTTATCATCGTTTAAGAATGACTAAAGAGTATTCTATTAATCCATTTGATACTCAGTTAGGCTCTAGATTTCCAAGTCCTCAGGAAAGAACTTTTTTGGTTAACTTCATCTCTTTACTGGCAACTCCTGTAGGTGCAGATGTTCCATATGATGGAATTATAGATATGGCTGGCATGTTGGTTGATGAAGCTTATAAAAGCGGATCAGAAGATGGAAACCCTAATAGCTACTCTCAGGGGGTAGAAGATATTATAGATGCTCTACTCCAGGATATAGGCTTTGTAGTTGATAGTCATACTTCATGGTGGGAAGTAACTGATGCTCTCTTTAGTGCTGGATTTGTACATGAAGCTACTCTTGCCCAGCGCAATGCTATGCCATTGATAAGTGATCTTACTTCTATTTGTAGATTGCCAGCGGTAGAAGATTTGTTTGGCAATGTTTCAACTAACACAGGAGAAACATTAATAAGTGCCTTTGCAAGAATGATATCTAGTGCTGTTCGTGAGTATCCTATTTTGTCTAGGGTTACCAAGTTTGATCTTGGGGAAGCTAAAGTGGTTTCTATGGATTTAGATGAGGTTGCAAAAAGTGGTGGTAATGCTGCAGACAGGCAAACAGCTGTTATGTATATGTTGGCCAGATATATCCTTGCTAAAGACTTTTACTTAACTGCAGATTCTCTTTCAGGAATTTCTGAAATTTATAGTGATTATCATGAAAAAAGAATACAGGAAATTCGTGAAGATTCAAAAAGATTAGTTCTTGATGAGTTTCATAGGACATCAAAAGTTCAGTCTGTAAGAGATCAAGTTGTACAAGATATGCGGGAAGGGCGTAAGTGGAATGTGCAAATTGCACTTTTATCACAGTCTCTTGATGACTTTGATGAAGTTATGGTTGAGTTTGGTACTTCTATATTTATTATGGATGCGGGCCCTGAACAGGCCATAAATAAAACAGTAAAAGTTTTTGGTTTATCTCAAACAGCTAGATCTGCACTTAAGTCATCTGTGCATGGACCAAGAGCTGGAGGCTCTACTTTCCTTGCACAATTTGCAACCAAGGAAGGAAGTAATGTTCAACTGCTTACCTTAACTTTGGGGCCAATTGAACTGTGGGCATTTAGTACTACTGCGGAAGATGCTTATATTCGGAATAAATTATATGTTGAGTTAGGTCCTAGTGAAGCTAGAAGAGTTCTAGCTAATATTTTCCCAAATGGTTCATCTGTTAAGTATATTGAATCTAAAGTTAGAGAGCTATCAGAGGTTGATTCTGGAATTATAACTAGTGAAGAGAAGGGTGGTATTTTGGACAAAGTAGTTGATGCTATTTTGGAAGAGTATCGTAAGAATCCAAATTTTAAATCTCTTTAATCTGAACTTAGTTTATATAATATGTTTAAGCCATGGCTTAATTCATTTATATATCCTTTCAATATTATTTTATCAGATAATTTATATTGTGCACTTAATGTATAATCATTTGAATACATTCCAAAACGCCCACTTAAAAGAAATTTATCATTTAATCTCTTTGATATTAGTACCTTTAAACCATTTTTAGTGCTAGTTGATATTTCACTTGCGTCCATATTGCTCATGTCGTTATCTTCTATAATTGATAATTTTTCTAATGAGAGGTTGCTGCTTAGCTGTTTAAATGCTCCTGTAGATTCAAGTAAATAAGAGCCCAAAGTATAAGGGTCAAAGCTTTCATTATTTATTTGATCGTCATTAAAAGACTGTGTTTTTCCAGTTATAATTAATGATAATATTTCATTGTAATTTAGTTGTTCAGGGCTAGAAAATAGTTCGATATTTGGCTTTGATGCCTGCCCTGTGACTTTTATACCAGCAACAGATTCTTCAAGACTTTTGGGTCCTGTGTCTGCGAATGCTGAGTCAATAATTCGAACGGCCTCTATGTCAATTTCAGGGTTATCAATCGTGTCATAATCATATTTAATATTTCCCTTTTTAATTGTTAAATCTTGTCCATAACCTTTGTACTTCGCATCAATCAGACTCAGCATACCATTTGCTACTAAAGTATTTTTATATCTAGGTGATAACGTTATCTTTCCTGTGATTTTTCCAGTAGTATTACCAAGTTTAATTACATTATCATCTGATAATACTAGCTCTACCGCGCTTTTTGGGTCTAGCTCTATAGAGTTTTGTTTAGTTATACTACTTTTAACATGTACATCACTAGGTAGTGTTAATGCGTTTGATTCTGTATTTATTGATAATTCACTTTTAAATACTGTTATTAATCCTGTTATTTTAGCAAAGCCATTTTTTAGCAAAACTTTTATGTTTGGCTTTGTCGTTAGCTTTAATGTACGCGTATTCATTAGCTGAAAATCATCACCAATTATTGAAAGTCTACAGTCATTTAATTTGCAGTTACCCTCTATATTAAGTTTTCCATCAGTAGTGTGTATATTCCCATCTATTCTATTATTGTTTTTGTTCATTACAAGTCCGGCACTACCTATTTTATAATAAACATTTTGTTTTGGTATATATAATAATGCATCTTTTAAGGTGACGCTGCCTTCTATCTGAGTTATGTTATCGCTGCTTATGCCTATATTTCCCTCTAATATTCCTTCTTTAATTGAGGCTTTACTTAATATGTTTATGCCGCCTATCTTTGATAGGTCAAAGCCGGTAGATTCAGCTGCAACAGCCCATGTGCTCATTTTTGTGTCGATTCTGCCTGATAGGCATAAATCATCTTTTTGTCGTGCAAGGCATGCCTTACTTAGTGTTATAAAATTGTTTTTATAAGTTATTTGTGGTGAATTTTGTATTTTAAGCAGGTTGTTTTTTACTTTATACTCGAGGCTTTCTATTTTCCCATCCCACTCTGAATTATCATAAGACCCGAGAATAGTTGTATTTATAATTTGTTCCTTATTGGTTAATCTTAGAATGCTTTTATGATTTTTTAAACTACCGGTTAGTGATGTTGTAATACTGTCAATATTATCATACTCACTTATTATACTATTGATTTTTATCATTGCATTTATATTGTTATCTTTGTCTATTTTGATGTTACCTGCAGAATCACTTATGCTAATGTTATTGGTGCTTAAATTTTCTGTATTATATTTAAGGCTTATTTCTGGAGTATCTGTTTCTCTGGATATGCTCATCTCTGCTTTTATGCTACCTTGTATTTCTTTAAATATTTCATTTATTTTTGGTATTTTTGCTTTTATGCTCATAGTATTATTCGGCATTGGCTGTGCCAGAAAATCTATCTTATTATTGCTATAGCTTATGTTGGTATATCCAGTTATTTCATTTGGACTGTAGTTTAAGTTGGCTATAGCTATTAGTGGCTTTCTATTTAGAGCGCCACTAATCTTGTTGAATTTTATGTTGTAATTGTCGTTGAGTGCATTTATTTTAAAGCCATCAAGTTCTAGGGTGGTATCACTTTCTGGAATTTCTAATTTCCCATTTATATTAAAGTCTAATTTAAATCCTTGTTTCCAGGATAAATATAAATCAGTTTCAAGTAAATCATTGCCAATGTTTTTTAGTTGTAATAGCTCTTTATTTCCTTTGCCAATTATTTGTGTTGTATGGCCATGGACTTTGATGTTTGACTTTATGTTGTAGTTATCTATTTTTCCATTAATATTAATAGTATTTGCAAATTTATATTCTGGTATTTTATAAGATAACTGTCCAAGTATATTATCTGATTGTATCAGTAGGTTACTATTGATGCTTTCGATTGGTATATCAACTAAATTTGCTATGTTTAGCGATGCTTTTTTAGTTTTAAAATAACTTAATTTAATCTCCTTTGTCATTATAGAAAAAGGATTTATTTTTAATTCTGAATCTTGCAATCGAATTGTTAACGCATCTTTTTTTATGATGATTTCTGGTATATTAATTTTGCTAGCTAGAGTCCCAGATACTTCTTCAATTTTAATATTGTTCTGCTGAGAATAGCTTAAATTTTTTATTAAAATTTTTGTTCCAGCATTAGTGAATATTAAATATAATGTTAATGATATGCTTGCCATAATTACTACTGCAAAAGAAACGCTAGTGAATTTAATTAATTTTTTAATGTTGCATTTTATCATTAATTCACCTTTATAACGCGGGCATAAAATTAAATTGTAGGCGCCATGGATTGCCGTCGAGACTTATTGCATATCCTAGTGTTAAGTTGGCGTTTCCAAGGGGAGTTTCCCAGCTTATTCCTGGTCCTATTCCAACATAGTACTTTGATGATTCAACTTTATTTGTAACATTACCAACATCCGCAAACAAGGATAAAAATAAATTATCATAAATTCTATAGTCAATATTTGTATTTAATACTTTTAAAATTTTACCTGGCCCAATTGAATTATATGAATATCCTTTTATGCTATTAGCTCCACCGGCTGTAAATTTAAAAGATAATGGTATGCTGTCAAAATCATTTGTTAAAATTGCTCCGACTTGTACCTTGCCCCCAAGTTTAACATTCCTGCTAATAGGGTAGTTAGCTGATGTGCTGAGCTTAGTTTTTAATATGTTTACAGATGATGCCATGCCACGCGCAGCAGCTAATGCATACCATGACCAGCTATATTTTAGTGCGTCATAGCTCAATTGGTTGGCTGAAATTCCTGTTTTTAGGTATAGCAGCGTTGAAAAATATGTTTCTGAATTAACTGGTTCTGACTTTTCATAGTGTAGGTTAAGGCTATTTGTATACGTAGTGCCATTGTTTTGTTGTTTTTGTGTTGTACTTGCTTCTACATAATTACTACTTCCTATTTGCTGGTTATCTTTAGTATCTAAATACAAAGACAGTATTTGTGTTGTTGTTATGGGGTTTTTTCCTGGAGTGTAATACTGTAGACCTGCCTCTAGTTCAGATGATGATGCTTTTAATGATAACTTGCTCCGGTCTGCGCTTTTGGATATATAATTGTTGGTAATGTCATAAGTTGCCCTTACATATTCATCACTATCTAAGCCAAGTCCTACTTGGTATATGTTTTTCGGCTTTAGCGTTGCATTTACTAGGATATTTATACTGTTATTACTTACTTTAGGAGTTAGCTCTATCTGTTTAAATAGTTTGCTTGATATTAAGTTATGTTTGAAGTTATCTACTTTTTTTTCTGAGTAATTCTCCCCTAATTTAAATGGGCTATATGTTTTAACTATATCTTCGCTAAGATAATCGTTTTTAAATATTATTTTGCCAAATTTATATTGTTTCCCTAGTTTTATATTGATGTTAGCAATAGCTGTGTTTTTATTAGTGTCAATACTAACACTGCTACTATTTAAATTTGCATCAACATATCCACTATTTATTGCATATAACAGTATATGATCTTTTGTTTTTTGATAGTTGTTTGTGTTGAAATAGTCTCCATCACGTATGGCATCATCAGGTATCCAACTTGTTTTTATATGTTTTGAGTAATTGGTTTTAATTATCTTTACCCTGGGGCCTGGATCTATTTTATAATTTGCTTGCCATAGCGCGTTTTTTTGGAGTAGTGAAGGTTCTATTTGAGGATGGAAGTAGCCAAAGGGCTGCATAGCTTCTTTTATGTTACTTATATTAGTTAGGTATAGGCGCTTTATTTCTTCTGTAGTAATCTTTTTACTTGAAATATTATTCTCAAATTTTAAATATTTAACTATGTTTGTATATGTCTCTTTATCTACACCTGTGACTGTAATTTTAAAGTTGGTTTTTGCCAAAGCGTAGCTACTGATAAAAATAATTATACTAAGTTTTATTATTCTTGCAATTTTGTTCATAGCAGCGTTAAGATATTCGACTAGGGAGTTTCCTTTTAAAGTATAGATTAAGTTTTATCTAGTTAAATGTCAAAATATAACGGATATAAATCAGGATTGTTATCTATCTAGTTAAAATTGGGTGTGGAATTATATTCTACTTGTTTTTAAATTGTCTTTATAACAGTAAATGCTATGTCAGTTAATGATAATTATGATTTGTTTTTGAGGCCGGAGTGGGCGTCATTTAATGAACTTGATGAATGTGGCTTTAAGCTTGATTTCATTGAAAGTCTATTTGGCTTTGATGAGCCTATATCAGTATCAGAGCTCGAGGAAGTTTACCTGCCCTTGGCTGCCTTATTAATAAAACATATAAAAATAAAACAACAGC
>Ga0209151_1001943_pt1 | contig 11832 bp, 6 predicted proteins | sample SaaInlV_DNA_165m_FD_184688 | JGI IMG/M metagenome (GOLD analysis project Ga0209151, IMG submission 184688) | Marine microbial communities from expanding oxygen minimum zones in the Saanich Inlet - SI075_LV_DNA_165m (SPAdes) (version 2) | ecosystem: Environmental > Aquatic > Marine > Unclassified ...
ATACGCAGTCATCTAATGTTTTCATTGAGTTATCCATGTAGTCATGACACGCATCAATACCGTCAGCCATTGAAATAGATAAATTTCGGTAAATTCCAAATGGGATACGCATAAACATGTCTACCCAATTTTTAATCTTGAAATATTCATTATCTCCTACATCCATTGATTTCAAAATGCTTAACTTCTGCATTGCGATTGCTTTGAATCGGGCAGGCATATTCGTATCTAGAAGAGCGAGTCTATATGGCTTTTCAATATTTGTGTGAGAATTAATTTCCTTCAAGTGCTTCATAACTGTTAACTGTTCTTTATTCGAAAGTTTCTTTTTGAAATAATCGATTTCATTAGTTTGCTTCTTATTAGAGTGAATAAGTTTATGGTATGTTTTTGCGTTTTTAGAACGTGTTTGTTGAACCAATTCTTTAATAGATTCATCACAATTTTTGACAGCCTTCAAGAGAACTTTACTTTTTGGTTTTGTCTTAAGTTGTTCCAATAACTGTGTCTTTGTGTCGACCAATTCAATATACTCATTTTTCACGTCAGCAATTTCAATATCATCTTCATCGGTCTTCTTTTTATTGTTCTTTTTAGTCTTCTTGGACTTTTTGTATGAGTTACTATTAGAATTGTCATCGGGCAATTTCACTTCTTGATAATTTTCTTTCATAAATGTCTTCTCATCTTCACTGTCGCATTCTACGTCGTCGTCGTCATCATTATATTCATCATCATCTTCTTCTTCTCCACCTTGTCCGTCAACTAGAAGAATATTGTAAAATCCACGGTCTTCGTCTTCTCCGTCATCTTCATCTTCATCTTCGTCTTTCTCCCCATCTTCATCTTCATCTTCAGACGTTTCATATTTTCTTTTTTTATTGGATGCTTTCTTGGATGCTTTCTTATATTTCTTTTCATATTTTTCAACATCTTTTGCGCGCTTTTTCATATATTTGGATGGGAACATTTTGGATACGATCTTTTGAATTTCAGAATGAGTGATTGCTTCATCATCTTCCTGGTCCTCCTCTTCTTCATCGTCTTCATCTTCATCATCATCTTCTTCGTCTTCGCTCTCGGTGTCTTCGATATCTTCACTGTCGTCATCACGATTACGTCTATTTTTTTTTGAACGTTTAGGTGGCTCGTATGAAGATGAAGAATCACTTTCCCATTCTTCACTATCTGAATCCGAAGATACTACTTTACGTTGCACCTTGCGATTAATATTTGTTGAGTTAGATTTCTTATCAGTTTTAACGGGCATATTGGATATAAATTAATATATAATTTAAATAGTTGCTATTAATTCATATGGATTATGTCTTTCAATTTTATGTGATTTCATCTGCTATATCTAATACAATAATAGCGAGTAGACATAAGATAATAAAATTGAAAATATCAATATAAAAATATAAACAGTATAATTATAGGGTAATTTGTTCGCAAATATGAATCAACCAAAACAACCATCACGTATCATCGGCGTACAGTTTAGTATGTTATCACCGGAAGAAATTCGAAAGAATTCCGTCGTAGAAGTGACAACACGCGATACATATATACATAATAAACCAGTACCAAATGGTCTATTTGATTCTCGTATGGGCGCTCTTGAACCAGGAATAATATGTCCTACTGATGGATTAACATACATAGATACTCCTGGTTACTTCGGTCATATTGAATTGGCTCGTCCGGTCTTCTTTATACAGCATATAAAAGAAATAATGAAAATATGCAAGTGTATCTGTTACAAATGCAGTAAATTACTAATTAATAAAAACAATCATAAACATGTAAATGATATGCGTTCTGAAAAAAAATGGGCTTATGTATTTAGTAAGTTCAGCAATTCACCAAAAGTGAGACGTTGTGGTGATCTTAATGATAATGGATGTGGGTGTAAACAACCGAGCAGTATTAAACTAGAAGGTATGGCAACCATAATGGCGACATGGGAAAATGTAGAAGGTGCCGAAAGCGAAGATAAAAAAGTAATGTTGCGATTCACTCCCGAACTTATTGTAAAAATGTTTCGTCGTATTTCAGACGAAGATGTTGCGTTCATGGGATTCAGTCCAATTTGGTCTAGACCCGAATGGATGGTATGTCAAGTATTACCAGTCCCTCCTCCGTCTATGCGTCCATCTGTAAAAGTAGACGCTCAACAACGTAGTGAAGACGATCTTACCCATATTTACAGCAATATTATCAAATATAATCGCGACCTCGCCGATAAGATTGCGAGCAATGCTTCGTCTAATGCGATTGAAGGATTGGCAACTCAACTACAATACTTTATTGCGATGATTGTGAACAACAAAGTAAAAGGCGCGGATAGTCTACGTCAGCGTTCGGGGCGTCCTCTTCAATGTATTTCCGGTCGATTAAATAGTAAAGGCGGTAGAATTCGTGGTAATCTGATGGGAAAGCGTGTAGATTTCAGTGCGCGTTCCGTTATTACTGGTGATCCAAATTTATCAATTCGTCAATTGGGCGTCCCTATGAAAATCGCCCTTAACATTACTAAGCCCATTACAGTAAATGATCGTAATCGTGATTTCTTGACAAAATTGGTTCAAAATGGTCCAGAAAAATATCCAGGTGCGAAAATATTAGAACTAAAAAACGGAGAAAATATCTCATTGCGATATGTTGATAGACTGTCAATTCGTTTAAATAATGGAGATATAGTACATCGACATATGATGGATGGTGATGCTATTTTATTCAACAGACAGCCTAGTCTACATAGAATGAGTATGATGTGCCATATTGCGAAAATTATGAAAAAAGGAGATACCTTCAGAATGAATGTTGGTGATACAAAGCCTTATAATGCGGATTTTGATGGCGATGAAATGAATATGCATATGCCTCAAAACGTATTGGCCGAAACTGAACTAAAACATTTGGCGGCCATCCCGTATCAAATGATTAGTCCAGCATCAAACGCCCCAATTATTGGCATTTATCAAGATTCATTATTGGGATCGTATCGGTTTACTCGTCCAAATATTTCATTTACGCCACGCGATGCGATGAATTTGCTTATGATGTATTCGAAGGTCGATGCGACATCAATTCGTAAATTAAGTGAATCGAATGGTGGTAAAATAAAGAATTTTGATATTATTAGTCAAATATTGGCTCCACTCACTATGAAGTTTAAGACGAAATTATTTGATGAAGATGATGATGATTATGCTACATCCAATAATGTTCTTGAAATCCGCGATGGTAAATATATTCGAGGACAAATCGAAAAATCGGTTCTTGCGTCTTCCACCAAAGGTATTATTCATAGAACAAATAATGATTTTGGAAATATTCAAGCATGTGATTTTATCGACGACTTACAAAATATAGTGACCGAATACATGAAATCAAGTGCGTTTAGTGTTGGTATTAGTGATTTAGTTGCAAATCGCAAAACACAAGACGCGATTATTCACGAAATAGCCAAACAAAAACAAGAAGTTCAATCCCTTATTGAACGCGTTCATTTGGGTACATTTGAAAATAATACTTCACATACTAATAATGCTGAATTTGAAACAAATGTAAATAACGTTTTAAATAAGGCAACCGAACAAGCCGGTAAAATCAGTCGTAAATCCCTTTCAAAGGACAATAGATTTGTAATGATTGTAAGTTCAGGTTCAAAGGGTACCCTTATTAACATTTCACAGATGATCTCATGTTTGGGTCAGACAAATGTCGATGGAAAGCGAATTCCCTATGGATTTGAAAATAGAACGCTTCCTCATTTTAATAAATATGATGATTCTCCAGGTGCTCGTGGATTTATTGAAAATTCATATATATCTGGACTGACCGCTCCTGAATTATTCTTCCATGCTATGGGTGGTCGTATTGGCTTAATTGATACTGCGGTTAAGACTTCCCAAACAGGTTATATTCAACGAAGATTGATTAAGGGGTTAGAAGATCTGAAGGTAGAATATGATATGACAGTTCGCAACAATAAAGGTAAAATCATTCAGTTTGCGTATGGCGATGATGGATTTGAATCGACGAAAGTGGAACATCAATCAATTCCTATAGTTGGTATGAGTATTGAAGAAATATATTTACATTATGATATTGTTGGCGCTAACGATCAGTCATCTGAAACGACTAATGTATATACAAAGGGCACGGCAACTCGTTCTAGAAAACAACAAAAGGATACGAAGGACAGATGTAAGATGTATATTGATAAGATGATTGAAACACGAGATACATTAGTAAAATCAGTATTTCGAAATAAAAATGAAAATGGTGTGAAGGTTCCAGTTGCATTCCAAAGTACAATTACCAATATTCAAGGACAGTTACAATTGAATTCTAATTCCACGGTTGACATTACCCCACTTGAAGCATTTGACCTTATCGACGAGTATTTTAATAAATTGAAGCAAATCAACTATATTGCGCCAAATTCTCTATTTGAAGTATTGTATTATTACTATTTGACACCAAAAGATTTACTTGTAAATAAGCGATTTCATAGAAAAGCATTAACAATTCTATTAGAAACGATTGTACTCAAATACAAACAATCAATCGTCCATCCGGGTGAAATGGTGGGAGTAATTGCCGGGCAGTCTATTGGTGAACCAACTACTCAGTTAACATTGAATACATTTCATTTGAGTGGTGTATCATCGAAGTCAAATGTTACACGTGGTGTTCCTCGTATTGAAGAGATATTACGTCTAACTAAAAATCCCAAGAACCCTTCATTAACCGTATATTTGAATGAAGTTGATGAATTAGACAAGGATAAGGCCAGTCAATATTCTAATATGTTAGAACATACCAAATTGGTAGATGTAGTAAAATCGGTTCAAATTTGCTTCGACCCGAACGACAAGAACACTACAATGGCCGATGATAAAGAAATGATCGAACAATTTTATGAATTTGAAGATATGGTTGATGAATGTAATACTGACGAAAATCCAGATAAGGAACAAGTAAAATCAAAATGGATTATTCGTATAGAATTTGACACAGAAACCTTACTTGATAAAAACATTACGATGGACGATATTCATTTTGCTATTACAAACAGTCATGGTGACGATATTTCGTGTCTGTATTCTGATTATAATTCCGATAATTTAGTTTTTAGAATCCGGTTAAACGAAAAGATAATTACAAAAAATAAGAAACTTCGTAGTGTTACCGATACACTGGACCAATCTGATGATATTTATATGCTTCGTATTTTCCAAGATAACTTATTGAATAATATCGTTTTGCGTGGCGTAAATGGTATTACCAACGTACTTCCTAGAAAGTTACAAAATAACGTAGGTAAAGATGATGGTAAATATTGCCGTAAGGATATTTGGATTATGGATACTACAGGTAGTAATTTGATGGATGTACTCGCACTAGATTTTATAGATTCATCACGTACGTTTGGTAACGATATCAAGGAAGCATTTAGTGTATTAGGTATTGAAGCCGCACGACAAATTATTTATAATGAATTTGTTGAGGTAATGGAATTTAGTGATGTTTACATCAATTATCACCATCTAAGCCTGTTATGCGACCGTATGACGTCTACTGAAAATATGGTTTCCATCTTCCGTTCTGGTATTTTGAATGATGATATTGGACCTATTTCCAAGTCTACATTTGAGGTTCATACTGAAGTATTATTGAATGCTTCTAGGCATGCTGATTTCGACCACATGCGAGGTGTATCTGCTAATGTTATGATGGGACAAATGGGTGTATTTGGTACTGGTTCATTTCAAGTATTATTAGATATGGAACAGATGAAAAATCTACCGGATGTTGAGATGAAAAACAAAGATAATAAAGAAATCGACCAAATGTTTGGTTCTATTGAAGATAGCACCGAGATGTGCTCGAAGAATAATGTAACCATCAAGAACAATTTAGATGCAATCAAAAACAGTGATATGGGTGTATGTGACGATGGATATGACGCTGGGTTCTAAAATCTAAAACTAATTATTTACAGTAAAAAATCATATAAATATTTTTTACTGTATTATTGTAATGAAAACCGAAAATTTGCATATGTGTGAAAATTTTTTAGAGGAGGATCTATATAATGCTTGTTTTCAATACAGTATTCAAACATTAACATCGACAGATTCATCATTTAGAACAAATCATTCATGGAATAGTGACGTGGTAAATGATAGCAATGTAGTGTTAGTACATACATTAAATAGTACAAATATATTATATGCGTTAATTAATGATACAGTAAAAACCAAGTTTAAAATAACGTCTATTAAAAGTATTTTTTTCTATTATTGGATGCAGGGGTCTCATATCCCATGGCATGATGATGGCGGTCATGCTGGTGCTATTACAATATATTTAAACGGCGAATGGAATGAAAATTGGGGAGGAGCGTTTTTATATAAAGATACGGAAAATGATACGATAACTGGTATATATCCGAAACAAAACCGTGCTATACAGTTAACTAGACCACTACAGCATACTGTTGTACCAACTACAAAAAATAGCGACGTTCGATTTACAATACAAATTTTTGTGTAAAAAAAATATCCATCATTATTATAAGAATGTCAAGTTATATAGATATGTTTTTCGAGCGTTTTAAACACAGATTAAATAATGAACATATACAAGATATTACTAACATGTATAATAATGTACGTGTATACAAGTATGAAGAGGTATTTGGATCAACTGATTTGTCATTTAATTCATCGAATATAAAGATATTTAGCCAATCGATGAGTCTTCTTAGTCTAAAAGTAGCCGGCATTGTAAAAGGTACGGTAATATCTCGCGAGAGAAATGATATAATATATAAAGTACATATTGTTCGAAATGATGAAAATAAAGACCTATTTATAATTAATTTTTTACGAGAAATCTATTTTCAAAATATTTTTCGAGATATATTTGCAAAAGAAGGCATTACCTCAATCATTGTTCCAGAAGTGTATCGTCATGGTATAATTTATAACAATGAAACCAACGATATAATAATATTTATGGAAATGCATATGTATGATTTCAGCGAATGTTTTCTAAAAACTATAATTGACATAATGCCTTCATCCAAAACTAAACTAGATGCTATGATAAAATATGCGCGTACCTATTACAATAATGCGAAGGTTGTGTCGGATATAGAGAATAAATATAATCTATATCATAATGATATTATTAATGTTGAAACTATATATGACTTTATTACGGAGGTTTCAAGTGAGATGTACGATATTTCACACATCGACATCAATAATGAAGCAGATATTGAAAACCATTATAAAGAAACCTTACTTCGTTACGATACTAATATAGAGTTTTTATTTGGAGGAAATCTATTTAGTTCCATAAATACAAATATATTAATCGATTTTGAAGATATGAGTATCGAATCATTTGAATTCAGTTTGGACGAACATCGAAATTACTTACCGATAATAATAAGCGAATTGATTTTCAAAAAAGGAATATAGAAGTAACGTGCTGAATAATGTATAATTATGAATATCGTGGATTCATGGATATGTGAAGATAATATACTTACCGACCAATTATTGGATATATGCAATAATTTTGGTGACAAAACTTTTTTATTGGACTTAACTAAATCTAGTTATACAGCGTTAGAAAAATATGTATATGAGATAACTATATTTCATTTGAAAAGATTAAATTTCATAGATGAATTGCAACATTGGCACATTGAATTTGGTTTTAATTCATATAATCCAAAAAGTCAGAATATTAAATCAACTGTAACATATAATAATGAACAACTGCCATTGCATCCATATTTAACTAGTCTGTCATATACGAGGAATAATAATCCACATATATTAACCAATATAGACAGTAAGAAATATAACTATAAACAGTTTGGTACCGATACAGAGATAACCTTGTCATTGCCCGAGAAAAATAAACATATTACATTTGAAAGTAAATATTACTACGGTGACGTTAATTCATTTGAATCGTCTGTTGATGGAGATAATATTGATAAATATTTAATTATACATTTATGGAAAAATATTAAACCAAATGATTTATCCTATTATAATCCTCCTACTGAATATGCGGATGATTTTGATAGTGATACACGCATTATAACAATACATAAATCATGCGTTTGTAATATACCCGTATCCGAAAAAATAATAAATTATGAACTAGTTAATAATATTTTATATCATAATAAAAATGATTCATGCGATGTATTTAAAAAATTCATTGATACCGATAACAAATATAACAATACAAAATCTACTACATTCAAATTTAATCATGATATAGTCGTTCAAAAAAAAGAAAAAAAACAAGAGTTAACAGATAAACATGGGGACATTGTGGACGATTTCATTAACATCGTTGATTCAGATTATGGCATAAAATATAATCGTTTTTTACAACGTTTTGTTTATACAAATGTATATTCATCTGATATATGCAGTTATATTATAAAATCATGTGAACTTCATGCAACCGAAAATAATGGTTGGGAAACGAAAAAACACCATAATTATCCAATTAGTTATATTTCAATCGAAAAAAAACAACCATTCACTGGAATTATATTTGAAACCTTAACACAAACGATATTAACAAAAATTATGAAATCATACAAACTGCCGGATGATAGTAATATAAATGTTACCGACTTACATGTAATAAAATTGTCAGATAATACACCCACGGGTCTATCAATAAAATACGATTCGTTCATGATATTTAATATTACATTGAATGATTTGACTGAATTTGAAGGTGGAGAAATATGTTTCAATGATGGGTTGACAAGTTCTTTAGAAAAAGGCGAGTTGTTACTGTATAATAGTAAAATTCAAAATGAAGTTCGTCAAATAACAAAAGGAATCAAGTATATGTTAATAGGACAAGTAAATATTCATTTTTGATAATATTCACACAGTCATGTCTAATTATATCTACGTTACACCGACTAAAAAGAAAAATGAGACAAAATTATCTTAAAAAATAAAATTATCGTCCATTTCTTTTTTCTTATTGTGGTGTAAAGGCACCTTTTCAGGCGTTAGCACACTTGACAACCTCCACTTTCGTTTCGGTGGTTGATGCTATTCTTTCAAACTTGTATTCCCTACTATATTTCATTGGTCGTTTTCCTGTCTTCTTGTAGTAGTTGAATACATATTGGATGTTTCTACATCCGTTCTTATCACGATTGATACACCCTTTCCTGTTGTTTTCCATTTGATATGTTAGGATTGAGTGGATTTTTCTGTCTTCGCCTTTTTTATCAGGCAAATACAGATTTTTACAAAGGTCTTTTGTTTTGTAGGATATACAAGATGTTCTAAACTCATCTATGTTATACACTTTGAAACGCTCCTTTAATTTTCTTTTTAGTGATAGGTTAGGTGTGGAAATAAAGTGTCGCATCTGCTTCCCTATACTCCAATCTCCTATGATAATGGTATGGTCTTTGCTATACTTTTTCTCAATCATATTCAACATATTATCTTCACTTCGTTTCTTATTGATAAAAGCATACCACTTGTATTTACGAAACTGAATATTTTGATATAATGGAACTACTATATCATTTACTTCCATCTTTTTTGTGATATATTCTTTGAACTTATCAATATTACAACTTTTGGAATTGAAAGTATTGAGTGTTTGTTCGGGTTCTGTAATGTGGATTTTATCCTTGTAGTTTTTAAGCAACGATTGATATTTTAATCGTTTTGTTTCTTTGATACGCATACCATTTGTATAAGAACAAAACTTCCCTTTATCATCCATCATCGTAAATAACGAGCGTTTTCCAGGGTCAATAAAAATATGTTTTCCCTTTAACACTTCCATCGGCAATTCATCAATATACGGAAACTCTGGTAATTCGTCGGTTGTTTCTATTTTCTTGGGTGGATTTTCCTTGCGTTGTTTTCGTAAAAGTTTGATAAGTTCTTTTTGTTGTTCTTTCTTTTCTTCTTTGCGGTTTTCTTTTTCTTCTTTGGTAAGACCTTGTAATGCTTTTTTACCTTGTTTTTTCTTATCTTTCTTTTGTTGTTCTTCTTCAACATAATCTTTATGAAGAAATCGCAAAGAAGTCGCATATCCATCTGTAATAATCGTATAATCAAACTGATAATTTTTGCGTGTTTGTTTCACATCCCATAAATAATCCCAGATAAACTCCTTGTTTTCTTCCAGACAATTATTCAGGTTTCCAGAAGTCGCACTCATTATTTTTCCATCCTTTACAGGAAACTTACAGATTTTCATTAGTTTTTCATCTCGTTTTGTATCCACAAACAATTCCACCATTGCCTTTGTATCCATTTGAATATGTCGTGGAATAGCGTTGGTTTGGATTGGAAAAAACTGAAATGCTTTTGCTTCTAATGCTTCCAGTTCTAAACACATAAAAATCATATGATTTAGATACTTGTATGGTTCGCAACACACATCATAATAATAACTTGTATCATACTCTTTTGGAACGATTTTGTATCTGGTTTCATTTATCCATGTATGGTATTTTTCATCACATAACAAAGTATTATTCAGTATATCATTTTTCACAACACGAAGTTCTTTGAAGAGTTGTTTTTTGAATACTTTATTGGTAATTTCTTCCTTGTAAATTGCCTTGAAATAAGAATTGATAAACCGATTTACATAATCAAAAAAGTGTATTTTAATGTTATTGGTAATAGATGTTAGCATAGTAGTAGCATAATAATCTAATATAGAAGATAGGTTTTTTCCATCCTCTAATGAAAAATCATATAAGGATTGAAACTCTTGTAGTAAAAGTTGATTATTACCTTTTGGTTTTGGACCAGAGGAAGGTTTCAATACAGATTTCATCGCCATAGAAATAGTATCCGTTGTAATTTCAGGAATAACAATATCATTATGGTATTTTTGTAAAACCCATAATCGTAATAACAAATACGACTTAGAAGTGATTTTGTTTGCTCGTGAAATAGCATCTTGTAAAATCATCATATTTCGTTCAGCAATATTCTTATCCTTATGTAAAATAGCAGTAATAGGAACTTTGAAACATCTGTATTTATCAGGATTGTCATGTAGTTTCTTCTTTTTCACCATTCTATATATCTACAATAGAAAATAATTTTAAATAGTTTTAATTAAATATATGTATTCCTAAATATTTTCTATTGTTGTATTTTGTAATTTTGATTTTCTATTCAAATAAGCAGTTCGTCTATATTCCTTTAATTTGTCTGGGTTTTCTTCTTTTAATTTGTGTAAATAGGATTTACCCTTTTCTTTAACAATCTCTTTATTTTTTTCATAATATCTTTTATGCCCTTCACTATTAGTATATTTTTGTAATTTATGTTCTAATTCCTGATTTTTAATTTTAAGCGATTGATTTTCTTGTATGAGTTCATCAATATTATTCATTTGATACTATATTATAATATCAAATAATTTTTAAATAAGTTTGCCTAAATATATTTAGCTTGTCTCATTTTTCTTTTTAGTCGGTGTAATAGAGATGTGTATTAACGACGGTTGATGGATTCGACGGTTGATGTATTCCATCTATATATGACCCTTCCTTTATTGCCATTCTTACCGGAACCGGGTGGGGTATTGTTGTACCATCCGTTGGAAGTACTACCGCCATTAACACTTGTATGGACTCCGTCTAATGCAGTATTGTTCCAATTATACTCCTTCGCCCTCCCGTTACTGCCATGCGCACCAGCAGGACTTATACCAAAGTTGCCGGACCAATTATCGTAGACCTTTCGTCCTGCAATTCCTCCCCCCCCCCCC
>Ga0209151_1001950_pt1 | contig 11806 bp, 12 predicted proteins | sample SaaInlV_DNA_165m_FD_184688 | JGI IMG/M metagenome (GOLD analysis project Ga0209151, IMG submission 184688) | Marine microbial communities from expanding oxygen minimum zones in the Saanich Inlet - SI075_LV_DNA_165m (SPAdes) (version 2) | ecosystem: Environmental > Aquatic > Marine > Unclassified...
GTTATGATTCCAAATGTTTTTGCAGAATTTACAATTCAAGGGGAGAACATTCCAAGTAATTCACCATACAATTGTGAATCTCAGGAAATAATGACATCTAATAGAAATCATGCCCTTGAAATTTCATTAGTAGCTTATACATTAAATGATGATGTAAGTCTAGTAGTTCAAGTAGATGATCAAATTATAAAAACACAAAAATTGTCTACTAATGATGAACGTTTACCTCTAATATTCAAACATGAATTATCCAATTATAATCCCGATCCAATGGCCGCAAAAAAAATGTATTCAACTTTTCTCCAAATTTGTTTATTGACCTCTTCAAATAATTATGAAGAAAAATCATTAACTGTTTTAAAGTTATCATGGAATTATGTGTCTACACCTACTGATGAACCTGTTTTAGAATCTACAGATGAAATAACCCTCAACCCAATATATGCAGCAGCCAAAGCAGCTGAAGATGAAGCAGAATCTGCAATTAGATCTGCAGAAGCTAAAGCAGCAGAAGCTGAAGCTAGGGCAGATGCAGCAATTAGATCAGCAGAACAAAGAGCTGCAGAACAAAGAGCTGCAGAACAAAGAGCTGCAGAACAAAGAGCTGCAGAACAAAGAGCTGCAGAACAAAGAGCAGCAGAAGCTAGGGCAGATGCAGCAATTAGAGCAGCAGAAGCTAAAGCAGCTCAAGATTTAACTAATTTGGTAATAATTGGTGGAATTGCAATTATCATTATTTCAGTAGCAATTGTATTGGCAAAAAGAAAAAATAAAAAATCTAGTACGCCTCAACGTTCTACACCTAGCCCGTATTCTCCGCCACCAAATTCTCCCACAAATACTGAAACTTCAACACTGTTCTTTTATGAATGTCCAAAATGTCACAGTGGAGATATTGAAAATAATCCTGATGGTTCAGTGAACTGTCCTAGTTGTGGATATAGAGGTTAATTTAATTTTTTATCATTTACGCTGTTGTTTACCGCATTTTTGACAAAAAGAAACATTTGGTGCCAATGCAGTTCCACATCCACCACAAAACGTACTCGATTTAGGCTGTGATGCAGACGTTATTCTTACATTACCGCTACTAGGCATATTTCCCCAGTTTTGACCATTACACATAGGACATTTGCCTTTTTGTACAAGGCAGTAAATCAAATAGATTATTCCAGGTATAATGAATAACAAAAGCAAAATTACCAATCCAATTACACTGACATTTTTCTTTGGTTCCACTTGCTGGTTGCAGTTATTGCAATGTCTCATGATAATATCGTGAATTGTATCGTATTTATCTAGTCACACGCAGAGTTGTTATTCATACATCAGATTTATCTAATTCAAAATAATCAGTATTCATTGAAACCTGAATTAAGACGAAAATCTCAAGTGGGTATTGGATTTACAATTCTAGTTTTTGCAATAATGATTAGTTATTTCTCAGTTGAGGAAATTGATACAAAAAAAATTCCTCGATATGACATCTATTTGGTTATTGATGTTTCAGGTAGCATGGGTACTTGTCTAAATGGTGATTGGTTATCCACTTGCTATGAAATTGGCGTGACAGATGACAGCCCTATAACTTTTGCAAAAAAAGCGGCATCGGAGTTTGTTGATACATTTCAGTTGGATCAATCATCAAATCATAGAATGGGGTTGGCAATTTTCCACGGGACAACTGGTCAATATGATTCAAATCCCATCTCAAAAATAATAGTAGAGCTTGAAAATGATTCAAAAAAATTGAAAGATGGGATTGATACACTATATCCTGGAGGAGGCACTGCAATGGGAGATGGTATACACATCACAACTCAATCACTTTCACAAGATACACGATCAGATGCAAGAAAAATAATTGTTTTGCTTAGTGATGGCGTTTCTAATATTGGATTGGATCCTAGATTAGCTGCTGGAATTGCAAGAGAAAACAACGTGACAATTTATTCTGTGGGTTATGGTGATTTTGCTGATGTTCAAACACTAAAGGCAATAGCATCAGTTACAGGAGGGGAGTACTATGATGCACCTACAGGCAAGGATTTGGCAAAAACATTTAATGAAATTGCTGATGTTTTGATATCTCCAGTATCACATTATTCAAGTCGTATTTTGATTTTATTATCTATACCTGTCTTACTATTCATTCCTACAATTGAGAGAGGTTTTACTACAATGATGGAAAAAGTTCAAGACAAGCCCGTAAAAAGAAATGTAAAAAAATCAACATCAAAAGTAGATACGATTGGGAAAAATATTTGTAACAAATGTAATCATCCAAATCGTCCAAGCTCTAAATTTTGTATAAAATGTGGAAATACGATTGGGAAAAATATTTGTAACAAATGTAATCATCCAAATCGTCCAAGCTCTAAATTTTGTATAAAATGTGGAGATGTTGTAGGAGGATATGGTAGATAATGATTAATCGTTCAAACAGTCTAATTTTATCAGACGTTCCATTTTTGCTAGGTGGGTTTTTTTTGATTTATCTTGCAGTACTGGATGAAACATTGTTTAATTTTATACTTGATAATGTTAAACAAGACAAGATTGTCATTTCAATTGCAACAACTATTGCTGCTGGAGTACCAATGTTTTTTGCAGTTGGGTTTATTAAAAAAAGTATACTTCAACGTTGGCAAACTATCTATTATTATGAGCGATTAATACTGCATGACTTTTTTTGGATTTTAACTGTTATTCTATTAAGTATAATTTCATACATAATAGTAATTGAGGAAGGGATTCATCAATTCAATATTCCAATCTTAGCAGGATGTGTGTTGTTTTCTGTTTATTTGTTCATCATGGCATTAAATGCTAGAAAGAAAAAGTTTCCATAACCTTATGTTAGATTAATTGTAAAATTGGTTGTGTCGGATACTTGTACTAATTGTGGAAGCAAAGTGTTAGAAAATACACAATTTTGTACTAGTTGTGGTTCTCAGATAAAATTATCATCTAGTGAGGGTGGATTTTGTGGTAGTTGTGGAACTGCTTTAGCATCAAAATTTTCTCCTTGTCCAAAATGTGGCTACGTTAAGACTAAGTTCACTCCACCACCTCAATACTCTCCACAATATTCTAGTCAAGGTATAAGACCTAGTTCTGCTTGGTGGTTACTTCCAATATTTTTTGGATGGGCTGGAGGATTAATTTCGTGGCTTTGTATTCGAGAGCGAGATCCTCGCATGGCAAAAAATAATCTCATTCTTGGAATAATTTTATCCTTTATTCCATTAATTGTAATTCTAATTGCAGTGTATTTTGGAAGCCCTCAAAACCCATTAGATTTGGGATTTGGTGGAATGGATGCTAGCAGATAATTACAGTAATGATTATCATCCAAGAAATTATCTCAATCTAACTAATTTTTTGGAGATATATACTAAGTTAGTGTAACTTTAGAAATATCCATAACCTTATGTTAGATTAATTGTAAAATTAATCGTGTCCGATACTTGTACTAATTGTAATGCAATCCTATCCCCCACTTCGTCCTCTTGTCCATCATGCGGCACTCCAAAAAGATCACAGTCATCTGGAGGAACAAGCGGCGGTGCATTTTGTGGTAGTTGTGGAACTGTATTACCGTCAAAATTTTCTCCTTGTCCAAAATGTGGTCATGTTAAAACAACGTTTGCTCCTCCTCCTCAATCTGGTGGTTTTTGCGGAGGATGTGGCGGGCCATTACCGTCAAAATTTTCTCCTTGTCCAAAATGTGGTCATGTTAAAACAACATTTGCCCCACCACCTCAGTATTCTAATCCCGGGGTAAATCCACAAGGAGGATATCCACAAGGAGGCTTATACAAAAGTTCAGGCACTACAAATCTTCTGTCCATACTTTTTTCAATTCTTCTTGTTACTAGTGGAGTTGGTCATCTCTACTTGGGTCAAATTGGTAAGGGAATTGGTTTGATGATTGGAGGGTGGATTCTGATAATTGTAGGAGCTGCTACACTGATGTTTGGAATTGGATTTGTTTTCCTTATTGGATGGTTTGTTCTATGGATTTATTCAATGGTTAATGCAAATAGTGAATGTAGTAAATACAATCAATTTGTTAGTCAAAATGGTCGCCCTCCTTGGTAAATTCATTCATGTCACATGATCAGTGTTATTAATTAGGAAAAAAACAATTTAACATTGTTAAATCTAAAATTATCTCAAAATAGACAACATGTTAAATGTAATCAAAAAACAGCACTGTTTGTATCTGTAGAGATTTCCCCAGATGAAACTACTAAATTTATTCAAAGAAGTCATCATGTCTCTTTAGCAATTGATTGTAGTGGTTCTATGGATGGAAAAAAAATTCACGATGCAAAACAAGCTGCAATTAATGTTGTACAAAGATTATCTCCAAATGATTTAGTAAGTATTGTTACTTTTGAAACAGAAGTTAATGTTATACTTAATCCAACTCCAGCTTCTGATCAAAATATTGAAAATATAATCCATTCAATTGATGTAGGTGGAGCTACAGCATTACATGGTGGGATTGCAATGGCATTTCAATTACTTCAACAAGCATCAATACCAAATGCAATAAATAGAATTGAAGTATTTACTGATGGAGAACCAAATGTAGTTCCTTATGATGATCATGATTTTGTAAATATTGTACAAGAAGTTAGACGAAATGGAATTACCTTGGATGTTTTTGGAATTGGTGATGACTATAATGGTCCTCTATTGATGAAAATTGCAGAATGTGGTGGTGGAAAATGGGAACATGTACAAGATACAAATGCCCTAACAACCATTGTCAATAACCAAGTTACAGAAATGCAAAATACTATAATTTCAAATCCACAACTGGTGTTAACTTTAATGGACGGTGCAGAATTAGCCTCTGCTGCAATCACACAACCTAGAGTTCAAGAAATTAGTACATCTGATAGGCTTGTTTCAGGAAATACTATTTCCATGGGCTTGAAGGATATTATTAAAGATGAGTCACAAATTGTTGCAATCAGAATAGCTGTTCCGCCAGTAGAGGGTGAAAATTTATCGCTTGTAACTGTTGCCATAACAGAAGCAGGTCATGAAATTTCTAATCAAACTGCAATGATATCTTGTACTGATGATAAGGAATTGTATAATTTAGAGGTGGATCCTAGTCCAAGGGTGCTATTGTCCAGTACTGAAGCAACTGTATTACTTAGAAAGGGTTTGGAAGGAGATTCAGAAGCGACACAAATGGCTGAGACAATTCTTAAAAACCTTGATGATCAAGAGACAACTGAATTGATGAATGATAATGCTCATGCGACTTTAATTAATGCACAAAACATAATTGGCGATATTAAACCTGATATGTCTGTATCAGAACAAAAAAGAGTACTTCATGAAACCACAGTAATTGGAAATAGTACTGTTAAATCTAATTCAAATTTAATTTGTCAAAAATGTAATGCCGAACTACGCGCTGCATCCAAAGTTTGTGGTAAGTGTGGAACTTCCGTAAATAGTTTGGAGGGAAATAACTAATGGACAAATGTCCTCAATGTAATTCAAATCGTATTCCTGACGAGAATTTTTGTGATTCATGTGGTCACAAATATGCTGCCCCTTCTAAATCTGAAACACCTAAAGTGGAATCTAATTCAGAATCAAAATCCTTTGATGACTATGAAAAGGATTATTTGGAAAGATTAGAAGGTAAGTCAAGCGAATCTGAAGTTAATACAAGTGAAGTTAATACAAGTGAAGTTAATACAAGTGAACAAACAGGAGGTGCAGTTTGGATTCCAAATGTTAGTGGAAATGAACAACCAATCTATTTTGAATTCGAACAAAAAACAATTGGAAGAATGGATGTTTCTGAATATTTAAAATCCCAAAATATTGATCAACTTCAAGTATCACGTAAACAATTTACATTTTATACTGAAGATGGAAAATTTTACATTGTTGATGGTAAAACTTCAGTACAAGAAAAGCCTAGTGGAAATCACACCACAGTAAATGGAAAAGATATAACTGAACAAGGACCTATTGAACTTCATACAAATGATGTAATTGGTATGTCTACTGTATTGAATATTACCTTTAAAATAAGTTAAAAACTATGACATATTCTTCAAACATATATTTAATTTAAAAAATGAAAATTTGTCCAATATGTAATGAAAAGGAAAATGATGATGATGAACGTTTTTGCATATCTTGTGGTTTAGAGTTAACAAAGTCATCAAATGTAACTTTGGATAACCCAAAAGATTCAACCTCTAAAAATATTGAAATAGAATCTAACTCTGATTTTAAAATGCAAGGTAAACTACTCTTATCTGATAATCATGTTCTGTCTATTGATAATTCTCAAAGACTAGTTGGTCGTACAGATCTTAAAAAATATACAAAAAAAAATCAAAATTTAATTTCTAGATCCCACTTTACTGTATATAAAAAAGATAAAAAATATTTTATTCGAGATGGGGTAACTAATGTACAAAATAGACCTAGTGAAAATCATACTATGGTCAATGATAAAAAATTATCAGAAAACGAACATGAGTTAAAAGATGGAGATAAAATATTAGTTTCAGATGTCATCATCATATTTGAGGTTTGAATAATTGATCAGTATAGGAAAATCCTGTAAAGGTAAAAATGGATATTACACTATCACATCAAAGATTGCTTCAGGTGGAATGGGACATGTGTTTGAAGCTAAAGATCAAAATAATCGAGAAGTAATAGTCAAGGTTCCGACAACTCATATGCCTGATGGTACTTTAATGGCTCCAAATTATCATTCTGAAGTAATTAAAAAATTAAAAGTTGAAGGACAGGTTTTAAAAAATTTTCAAATATTAAAACCTCAATGTATTGTTCAATATATTGATGAATCTTATGATTCAAATGATTATTTCTTTGTAATGGAAAAATTATTTGGTACTACAATTGAAGATAAGGTTTCAAATACACCATTACCTGAAAATGAAGTAATACAATTTTCATTAGACATGTTAGAAGGATTAGAATTTTTACACAAACATAATACAATTTATCGAGACATAAAACCTGGAAATGTAATGGCAACAAAAAGTGGTCGATGTGTATTAATTGATTTTGGTACTGCTAAACAGGGAGTAACTCAACACAATTCTGACATTGCGGGCGGTAATGCAACTGGCTTTCAAAGTATAGGTTGGACTTGTCCTGAACAAAATTCTGGACGCGCATCAGCAGAATGTGATCTTTATGCATTGGGAAGAGTTATGTTTTTCATGGCAACTGGAATTAAACCATTTAGATTAACAACTCCTACTGGAAAAATGACAAAAAAAATTCATGAGATCAAATCTTCTATTAGTACCCAATTATCTGAGTTAGTAGATGACCTGATTGATCCAGAACACAATACAGTTCATACTGCAAATGGATTAAAAATGAAATTAAAATCAATTTCAATTCCAAAATCTGGAAATGTTAGGCCTGTACGCATTCAATCTAATTCTAATGGAAATTTCAGAACTACCGGTTCTCAGCAAGGATTGCAAGAGGCACGAATTGTTTTACAAGGTTCTGAGTATAGAATTTCTAATAATCCTAATGGTTCTCTAATTGGTAAAAATCATGATCCTGTAATGTGTAGCCAGAGTAATGGTGGCTGTAATCATAATCATGAAGGAAATAATATTTTTGTAGGGTGGAATTGTCCTAGTGGCTGTAGATGTAGTTTGAATCCTGCTCATATGCTAGATAAACATCATATGCGAATTTGGAAAAATCATCTTGGACAAATTTGTGTAATCAATAATGATCCAAATAGACGATCAGCAATTAATCGATTAGGGAAATGGATGCCTATGATCCATCTAAAAAAAGAAATTTTAAAAAATCATGACCAAGTTGCTTTGCTATATAATGAAAAAAAAGGTCCTTACCTAAGTTTTACATTCTACATAAACTGATATCTTATGGTTGAAAAAACATTGATAAATGAAAATAATTTGAACTCTAGAAAAATTGGCATGCTTACGGATGTTGGTAAAGTACGTACAATTGATGAGGATTCTATTCTTGCTGCAGATCTATCTTTTGGCATTAATTCTGAAAGTGAAAAATTTCTCCTTCTTGCAGTTGCTGATGGAATGGGAGGACATGCTAAAGGTGAGGAGGCAAGTAAAATAGCTCTAAACACACTAACCAAAACCATCATACCTGAATTATTTGGAAATACTTCCTTTACTGATCTTTTGGAAAATGGAATAAAAAATGCAAATCAAGAAATTTTAGAATATACTGTAAAAAACCCTGAATCGTCTGGAATGGGAACTACTACAGTTTGTGCATTAGTGAAAGGAAATAACATACATCTTGCAAATGTTGGAGATTCTCGTGCATATGTGATTAGTGATGATGAGATACGTAGAGTTACAAAAGATCATTCTTATGTTCAATCATTAATTGATGAAGGAAAAATTACAGAGGAGGAGGCAAGAGAACATCCACAAAAAAATGTAATCACAAAAGCAGTTGGAATTATGGAATCTGTTGAGCCAGATACCATGAAACTTACACTTGATAATGATGAGTCTTTATTGTTGTGTTGTGATGGCGTTATTGCACATCTGACTGATGAAGATATTCATAAAATTATTTGTAATGCAAATACTCCACAAAATGCATGTAAACAAATTGTTGATCTTGCAAACCAAAGAGGTGGATCTGATAACATTTCACTGATAGTTTTATCACCAAACAATGAAGATGTGATTTCTGATGAATCACCTACTGTAATTAACAATAAAAATTTAGAAAAATAAATTGCTAGCGAAAAGTATCTAATCCAGAATAAGGAATGGCCATCATCCCTAATGCCAAAACTACTCCAATAATTATTGGAATGACAGTTAAGAGTATTCCAAGAATAAGATTATTTTTTGCCATGTGAGGATCTCTGTCTCGGATGCAGGCCCAAGAAATTATTCCTCCAATTACTGAGAAAAATATGGGAAGCAGATACCAAGCAGCGCTAGGTTTTCCACCTTGTATTGGATATTGTGATTGTGTGCTAGAATTGGTTTGGGGTGAATTATTCAAGGAACTTCCACATTCAGTACAAAACTGAGTATTTTCTAATATTTTACTTCCGCAATTATTACAAAAAAGATTATTTCCTTGTATGTTACGATCATCTAAATTAATTTCGGTATTTTCATTTATTATGGTATTTTCATTTACTACATTTTCATTTACTACATTTTCATTTACTACATTTTCATTTACTACCTTTTCATTTTCAGAATATAATTCACTTTCTGATTTTTGGGAATATTTTAGAAATACTTGTTTTTTAACTTCTGGATTTTTTTGATTAAGATGTCTTTTAGATAAATTAGTTAAATATTTTCTATCTGATACATATAGTATTTTATTTTTTTCAATGGTTTCTTTGATATGTAATAATCTACTCTCATCTCCATGATTCTTACTTAATAATTTGTTTACATCGTCAAGCAAACTTTGCATATCTCCTATGTTATTTTCAGCACTTAAGATTATCGACTATTTTTATATTGAAAATTTCTAATATTATAAAAATTACTTAAAAACTACGAAATAACCATCAATGTAAAACTTTTAACTTTTAAAAATTTACAACAATACATGAATATCATTAAATGGACAATTGTCGTAATTGCAGGAATAATTAGCGCAACTGCAATTGGAATTACCTTTCTAATCACAAATTCTGTAAACACTGTACTAACCCCATAGAATGCATATTTTCAAAAATCAAGCCTGTTTTGAGGTCGCTACCTTGTGGTAAATCCTAGACCTTCTCGCTCTACCACGTGGCTCTAGCCAGAGGGTAGACAACTCGATAATCTTGTCCGTATTGTTTGCGTTACTATTTGTCATTAGTATGGGGTAAACACACCTAGATCTTAAGCATTTTTGAAATGTATTACAGTGTATTTCGATATTCTTAAGTTCTAGAATGAAAATAATCATTATTGAAACTAGTGGTAATTATTACAATAGTAACAGTTGCCATGATTGGAGTTATAGTTCCAAGTGTTTTTGCATTAACTATAATTCCTGATGATGGAAAACCAGAAGGACACATTCCTGTATTGGATGATAAAATTCTAATTGTACAACATAATGGAATTGACCTACTTGCAGAATCATCTACAAATAATTCCCCCTGGTTACTTTCAAATTCAATTATTTTTGGAGAAATTGTAAATGCATATGATAAGAATTTGTATTATCCAGTAATTCGTGCAAATGTATATTCAAATGGAGAGTTATTAGATGAAACAGAATACCCCCAATCATTTACTTTCAGATATAATTATGCTGGAGCATATGACCAAGAACTACAAAGTAAAGATTTAGCTGTTTCCCCCCACAATCTAGGACTTAAACCTGGAGAATTTACACAATTTGTATTGTGGCCAGGTCAAGTCAAATGGGATTGTTATGAAATATAGATAGAAAGTTATGAGTTAGAAAATAAATTTAAGAAAATATCTAATGAATTACTTGATAATGATTTGGAATTAATGTCGATAAATGATAATCGTGGAATTGTTTCTGGAAAAATTTACAATCCCACTGAAAATATTTTTGATCATTCGTATGTTGTCATAAGTAAATATGATCAGAACGGAAAGTTATTTGCAGTCCTTGGTGATGATACTGGCTCAATAGGTCCTGGCAAAAATAAAAATTTTCAAATTTCTCTTTATCTTGAAGATTATTTGATAAAAACTGACACTGATTATTTTATGTTTGAAAAACCCACAAATTATAAAATTTCTGTATGGGGTTATGATAAGTGGAAAAATTTTGAAGAAATGGGGCTTGAAGAAGCAAGACACCCAATAAAATCTGCAGGCTCTGACATTTTTTTTCCAAACAACGATGATGTTTATAATATTGATGTAGAAAAAATAATCAAAAATAAAGACAATAGAACCGTTAGTAGTTGCATTGCAGATTCCAATCAAAATTTTAAAAAAGGTATTGAGAAACAAATAATTCCATCCTGGATAAAAAATAACGCCGGATGGTGGGCAAACGGAACAATAGATGAAGAAGAATTTCTAAGTACCTTAGATTATTTGTTAAAGCATGAAATGTTAAGAATAGATATTCCTAGAATTGATTTACACATGGAATTAGATTCTCAAACATATTATGTTACAAAATACAATGACGCAAAAATGATTTTATCTGGATGGTATAAACATAATGTTCAAATGCCTATACAATGTGATTTATGGGAACCTGATGAGGTGTTTGCATCAAAAATTTCCATACTTAGAGAAGGTGCGGGGTGGAGTGGTTATTATCAAAATCAGGAAATATTTACAGGTAATTTTGAACTACCCATATCATTGAGTTTGGATTATGCTGAAGGAACATATGATTTAGAATGTTGGGAACGTTCAACATACCTTACAACATTATCCTTTGAAATAATTCACGGTGAATCACCAGAGGTAGAAGAAATTATTCAATCTAAAATTCCATCCTGGATTAAAAATAATGCTGGATGGTGGGCTGATGGTACAATAGATGATTCAACGTTTTTGACTGGACTAGAATACTTAGTTCAAAATGGAATTATTGATGCAGGAAGATATAATTCAAAAATACTTGAAAATTAAGTATGTTTTGAGGTCGCTACCTTGTGGCTCAAACTAGACCTTCTCGCTCTACCACGTGACAAATCTTTGGGATTCCCGTTTCTGTTTTGTCTGAATTAATTGCATCTTTACAAGTCATTGATGGTATATTGGTAATATCGGTGGTACTAACTGATACT
>Ga0209151_1001985_pt1 | contig 11662 bp, 7 predicted proteins | sample SaaInlV_DNA_165m_FD_184688 | JGI IMG/M metagenome (GOLD analysis project Ga0209151, IMG submission 184688) | Marine microbial communities from expanding oxygen minimum zones in the Saanich Inlet - SI075_LV_DNA_165m (SPAdes) (version 2) | ecosystem: Environmental > Aquatic > Marine > Unclassified ...
AATACCGTAAAAAATACTGTAGTATCGAAACCCTACCACCATCACTCATAATTTTCAACAAAATAACGCTAAAACTATCTAGAATTAACTTATTTCGCTAAAATATAAGTAAAATTTTAGCTATTTATCTGCATGCTCCACACCAATAATCAAGCGGCCTGCCCTATTTCTTTTTGCTTTTCTTGTTGCCGAGTCCACATTTTGGCGTACATACCTTTCAGGCTTAATAGCTCGTGGTGTGTTCCACGCTCTGTTACTTCTCCATTGTCCAGGACAAGTATTTCGTCTGCATCCACAATGGTCGACAAGCGATGTGCAATGATTAAGGTTGTATGCTCTTGGGAAATCTCACGTAGGTTTTCCTGGATTTCTTTTTCCGTATGAGTATCAAGCGCAGAGGTGGCTTCATCAAATATGAAAATCTTGGGTTGCTTGAGCAAGGCTCGGGCAATGGCAACGCGCTGTTTTTCTCCGCCAGAGAGTTTAAGGCCTCGTTCTCCAACAAGGGTATCTAGGCCCTCTGGTAGCTTTTCAATAAAGGCCTCTAAATGGGCTAACTTGATAACTTGGAGAACTTCTTCTTTTGAGGCGTTAGGATTTCCGTAGGCAATGTTGTAATGGAGAGAGTCGTTAAAAAGAACGGTATCTTGAGGAACGACACCAATTTGATGGCGGAGACTCTTTTGGGGTACAGATTGGATGTTTTGCCCATCTATGGATATGCTGCCTTCTGTGACGTCATAGAATCGAAACAGTAATCGAGCTATGGTAGACTTCCCTGCCCCGCTGGCGCCAACCATGGCAACACGCTTGCCAGCAGGAATGGAAAAACTAACATCCTTCAGAATTGAACGGGTATTTGTATAGGAGAAGGAAACATTTTCAAATAAGACGGCACCCTCAGTCATGTCAATAGGATCGCAATTAGGAGGATCCTTTACCTCAATCGGTACTTTTAAAAGAGAAAACATGGAGTCTAAATCTATAAATCCTCGCTTGATCTCTCTATAGGCCCAGCCAAGGTTGCTAAGGGGCCAATAGAGCTGCATGAGATAGGTGTTCAATAAGACGAAGTCACCAATAGACATTGTATTTGTGCTTATGCGTTGAGCGGCTAAGAGCATCACAATAGTTAGCCCTGCAGAGATAATTATGCTTTGCCCGATATTGAGTACTGAGAGGCTGATTTTAAGTTTAACCGCTGCTTTTTCATAAGTTGAAAGAGAAACATCGTATCTAAGTCGTTCGTGCTCTTCGTTTCCGAAATACTTAACCGTTTCATAATTCAATAAACTATCTATAGCTTTCGAATTGCTTTCTTCGTCTGAAGCATTCATCTGCTTAAGGAATTTTGCACGCCACTGGGTCAGCAGGATTGTCAGGCCGCCATAAGAGAGCATGGTTACGAGAGTGATGAGGGAAAATATAACTTCGTACATGTATGCCAGAAGGCCACAGACAAGTATGATCTCAATGAAAGTTGGGAAGATAAACAGTGTCACATACTTAAGGAGACTCTCAATTGCTTGAGTCCCCCGCTCTATTGATCTGCTGAGGCCTCCTGTTTTACGATCCAGGTGATATCTTAGGCTGAGCGTGTGTAAGTGTTCAAAGACCATTAGAGCTATATTTCGAATGGCGCGATGTTCTACTTTTGCAAAGACGGCATCCCGCAATTCAGAAAATAGTGAAGCTAAAATTCTTGCCATCCCATAGGCCAACAAGAGCCCTATTGGGACGATCAAGAGCGTGCTTTCACTGGAGATATTAAGGCTATCTATAGCCTTCTTGTAGTAGATGGGCACCCAGACGGCGATGACTTTTGAGAGGGCAAGAGATGAAAATGCAAGCACTAAGCGCAATCGAAAGTTAAGGCAATCCTTTGGCCACAAAAAACGTAAGAGATATTTGATGACTTCCCAACTGTTGGAACGAGCTGTTTCGTGGGAGGTAAGAAAATTTTTCATGGTGATCCCTATTGCAGAAGGCCTTTAAAAAATGTAGTAGTTCTCTTGTCTAACATGGATATGTTTTCAAAAAGAAGCTTAAAATAAGGAAGAACAATTGTCAGTTACTCCCCACCAATGGATTACAACCACATCAGAACTTGAAACGTTTTGTAAAGACGTCAGCAAATTCGACTTTATTGCAATCGATACTGAATTTATAAGAGAGCGCACCTACTGGCCTGAGATATCCCTTGTTCAGATCGGCGTCGGAGAACATCTTGGGATTATAGATCCTCTAGCTAAGGGGTTAGACTTGAAACCTTTGTACGCCCTCCTCGCTGATCCTAAAGTCCTGAAAGTGTTCCATTCAGCCCGCCAGGATTTAGAGCTGTTTTTCCATCTCAGTGGTGAAATCCCCCACCCCATCTTTGATACTCAAGTTGCTGCCATGGTTTGTGGTTTTGGTGATTCGGTTGGGTACGCTTCTATTGTTGAAAAGATATTAGATAAAAGTGTTAATAAAACCTATCAATACACGGATTGGTCTCGTCGTCCCTTGAAAAAGGAGCAAATCCAATATGCCCTAGAGGATGTTATCTATCTGCAGGGAATTTATAAAACACTCAAGTCTCAGTTGGAAGATTCGAGCAGGCAAGGCTGGGTTAAAGAAGAAATGGCTATATTGGAATCTCGGCAGACCTACGAAGTTTTGCCCGAGAATGCATGGAAACGCATAAAAATTCGCAAAGATACGCCGAAATTCCTAGCGCTTTTAAAGGAGTTAGCCGCTTGGCGAGAAGTTGAAGCTGAGCGTCGAAATGTTATTCGGTCAACTATTGCTAAGGATGATGTGCTTACAGAAGTAGCTAAACGGATCCCAGAAACGCCAGAAGATATTTTGCAAATGAGAGGTGTTGGCGCTCTAAAGCAAAATCGTAAGGCAATTCAATCTGTTCTTGACTGTGTTCAGAAAGTCTTGGCATTGCCTGAAGAAAGTTATCCGCAGCTTCCTAAAAAGAGAGGACTTTCCTCTGATCAAAAAGTGATAATGGAGAGCCTGCAACTTCTTGTGAATTTTTATTGTGAAAAAGAAGGCGTAGCCCGAAAGTTGCTAGCCACCACAAAAGATTTGGAAAAGTTTGTGTGTGGTGAAAGCGAAGACCTACATTTTCTCCACGGGTGGCGTTTAGAGCTCTTTGGTAAGCATGCTCAGGATTTCATGAGTGGAAAATTGAAGATAAGCGTTGCAGACGGTCAGCTTAAGGTTATCTAGCTGGGCGGCAGGGTTATGATTGTCTGCTTCAATACTCGTCTTCCCAGTCCAAGGATCGTCTTCCCGGCCCAAAGTTCGCCTTCCCAGTCCAAGGATTCCAGAGTCTCCGTCTTCCCGGCCCAAGGATCGTCTTCCCGGTCCAAAGCCGTCTTCCTAGTCCAAAGCTGTCTTCTTAGCCAGTAGTCCAAAACCGTCTTCCCGGCCATTAGGAACTATGGGCAAGCCGCAGGCGCGCCCTTAGAATTCCTTATGAGCGCGGGATCCATTCTTAAGTCCTTGTCTGTGGCACGCTTTTTTCTGGATCCCGCGATGCCAACTCACTCTAGGCCTCACCGGCTTAAGACGCCGGTTCGTCTAGAGTTCCTAGGCTCCGGGAAGACGGCTACGAGGATGTAACCCAAGGATCGTCTTCCCGCTCAAATGCTCGTCTTCCTAGTCCAAGGATCGTCTTCCCGCTTAAATGCTCGTCTTCCTAGTCCAAGGATCGTCTTCCCGCTTAAATGCTCGTCTTCCTAGTCCAAGGATCGTCTTCCCGCTTAAATGCTCGTCTTCCTAGTCCAAGGATCGTCTTCCCGCTCAAATGCTCGTCTTCCTAGTCCAAGGTTCGTTTTCTCGCTCCAAGGATCGTCTTCCCGGCCATTAGGAATTATGGGCAAGCCATGGCGAGCCCTAGAATTCCTTATGAGCGCGGGATCCATGGCTAAAACGAATAAAATTCTAAAATATGTTTCCTGATAGATCATCCCAATTGGAATTGTCTTTCTCAATGAGGTCTATCTTCCACCTGCGACACCAATGCTTCAATTGCTTCTCTCGACTGATAGCATTTTCAGCTTGATCATGAGGTTCAAGATAGACAAGCCTATTTACATCATATTTTGCTGTAAATCCTGAAAAAACCTTTGCCCTATGCTGCCAAACACGATTCGACATATTTGAAGTTAGACCTACATATAACGTCCCATTTTTCTTACTGGCCATGATATATACATAAAAACTCTTTTCATCCATTACAAGCGCTCCCTTCCATTAACTTAGGCTTGGAAAGTAGCACAACAAAAGAATTAATGGTGACCCTTTTAAAACCACAAGACACTTTCCTGTTCTCAGAAATTTCATCTCTGGCATCTGTTTGTATGGATCCCGCGATGCCAACTCACTCTACGCCTCACCGGCTTAAGACGCCGATTCGGCTAGAGTTCCTAGGCTCCGGGAAGACGGCTACGAGGATGTAACCCAAGGTTCGTTTTCTCGCGCCAAGAATCGTCTTCCCGGCCATTAGGAATTATGGGCAAGCCATAGACGCGCCGTATCCCAGACGCAAAGTTCGTCTTCTCGGCCCAAAGCTTCGTCTTCCCGGCTCATGGATCGTCTTCCTAGTCCAAGGATCGTCTTTCCGCTCAAATGCTCGTCTTCCCGGCCATTAGGAACTATGGGCAAGCCGCAGGCGCGCCCTTAGAATTCCTTATGAGCGCGGGATCCATACTTAAAAGGCTACTAGAACAGCGTTCCTAGGCTCCGGGAAGACGACTGTGTGCAGATGAACACAGCAATTAGATAGATTACTGAACATGAACACCTATTTCTTAACTGACCGGTTGGTCAACTCCCATAAAAAAAATCAACCCCGCGAAGGGGGTTGATTTAACTGGGCCTTTATAATAATCTTCCTCAATATAATTCATATTGAACGATCGGTCAATAGGGTTTAATATAAAATAAACGGACGAGTCAATTGGTTGCAAAAGTGAAGCAGGATAAAGCAGTTATAGGAGAACAGACCCGAGAGGAGATCTTGGAGGCTGCAAGCTATTATTTTGTTGAAAATGGTTTTGAAGGAACGTCCATCCAAAACGTTGCAGATCGTGCTAAAGTTAATAAAAGTCTTATTTACCACCACTTTCAATCAAAAGAAGAGCTTTGGAAGACCGTAAAGACCTATATCATCAAGAAAAGTACTTTCATGGACTCTTTTATCCCAGATGCTTCTGGGGGCCTACGTCCCTTTCTTGTCCAAGTTATTTACCAGCGGTTTGAAATATATGATCATAACCCGGATCTTCTGCGCATCGTGGCATGGCAGAATCTTGAAAGGGAAAAACAAAAAGAACTTTCAGAGAGTAACAATTTCTCACCTGAAAATTGGCGTCCTGCAATACGAGAGCTTCAAAAAGAAGGACATATCCGCGAAGAGTGGGATCCGGATTTAGTTATTGTCCTGATTATCAGTGCACTTGATGGTGTTCTCAAGGATGAAATCGTTGATTTCAGTAAGGAAACGTCGAAAAAATATACGTACGTTAAAATGGTTGTTGAAGCTCTCTACAAGGCTTTAAAGGTCAAAGAGTAAAGCATCATACAATTTCTGTATTTGAGTTTTCATTGCAGTGGAAGTGTCACCCTACGATGAGGATGTTTTCCTTTAGCCTTATTTTTTCGATCGTTTGAGTTTTGGGCGTAGTTTTCTGGAGCTGTTTTCTTAGCCCTATTTTGCACTACGTTCAGCCTTTGCACTACGTTCAGCCTTTGCACTACGTTCAGCCTTTTCTTCACGTTCGGTCTTCTCTTTGAGTTCAGCCCTAGCTTTACGTTCGGCCTTCTCTCTGAGTTCGGTCTTCTTTTTGAGTTCAGCCCTAGTTTTACGTTCGGCCTTCTCTTTAGCTTTTTTTCTCATTTCGTTTTGAATTTGCTCTTTTGTTTTTGGGCTGATTCCAGAGACTGGAGTCTTTAGAATGGTGATGTTTCCCTTATTAACAGTGAAGTTTAAATTCAAATCACTGCTTCCTTTAAGGTGCGGGAACTCATTTCTTATGTTTCCTTTAACAGTAGTCAGTGCGACTTTTGGGTTCAAGGAAGCAGGCGCTATAAAAGTAGCATTGCCAGAGTCTACCTTTACCTTAAGAGTATCTATTTCTTTTGGATTCGTATTGAAATACTGGATGCTGATGTCCCCATTTTCAAGATGAATATCGGAGCTTCCCTCTACTGCCGATAGATTGATACTTCCAGTGGCTATATGTGCATTTAGGGGGTCAATATGACTATTATTTGCTGTTAGAGAAGCCATTTCAAGTTGGGAGGATAGGCTGCCATTAAAGGCTTGTATATTAAGGTTAGTGCTTTTTCCATTGATATTGAGGCTCACCTGTTCGGGAAGTTCAATATGCATGTTGATCCTGCATCCTCCCCGGGAGACTAACTCATTCATTTGAGAGGGATCTAGTGGTCCTGCAGGGTACGTTTCTAAATTCAAGGTGTTAACATTTTGATTGATCCTCACATCACAGTAACGGTCGGACGATCCACGAGTTGCTCGAATTTTTCCATGAGGTCCAACCGCAGTGGTAATTTGAAGTTCTCCCGCAATGCTTGTAACGTTTACAGTTTCTACAGAGCTGAGATCAAAATTATGCCCGATAACGCCTGGTTCCGCCCAGGAAATGGAGGGAGTAAGAACAGCAAGAGTGAGAATAAAGTATTTTAGTTGATAAACACTCTGCATTTATTTTTTACCTTCTACGTGCATAGCAAGGGAAGCTTCCAGAAATGTGTCCAGATCTCCATCTAAAACCCCTTGGGCATTGCCTTTTTCAACATTCGTTCGGAGATCTTTCACCATTTGATAGGGATGTAAGACGTATGAGCGGATCTGATGTCCCCAGCCAATTTCAGACCTGGTAGACATCTCTGCTTGGGCTGCTTCTTCACGCTTTTGTATTTCTAGCTCATATAGGCGTGATTTTAGCATTTTCATAGCCTCCGCTCTATTCCTATGCTGGGACCTATCATTTTGGCATTGTACCACAATTCCTGTTGGAAGATGGGTAATTCGTACGGCACTATCTGTTTTATTCACATGCTGTCCTCCCGCACCTGAGGCACGATAGGTATCAATTCTCAGGTCTTTTTCTTCGATTTCTATTTGAATTCTGTCATCAATCACAGGATAAATTCCCACCGATGCAAAGCTTGTATGACGACGTGAATTGGAATCAAATGGTGATATGCGTACCAAGCGGTGGATACCACTTTCAGTTTTTAGCCAGCCATAGGCTTTTTCCCCCTTGATGCGTAATGTAGCCGACTTAAGACCTGCCTCTTCGCCAGGACTTTCTTCTATCCACTCCGTCTTGTAACCCCTAGATTCTGCCCACCGGCAGTACATTCTTAAAAGCATTTCAACCCAATCTTGAGCTTCGGTTCCCCCTGCCCCAGCATGAACTTCCAAGAAGCAATCATTCTCATCGGCCTCACCTGATAAAAGGCTGTCTAGTTGCTGACGCTGGACTCGTATTTGAAGATCAAAGATGGCGGCTTCTGCTGTTTCTGTCTCTGCCTGATCGGATTCCGACTCAGCCATTTCCAAGAGAGCCAAATTATCCTCCAGATCTCGTTCAAGAGAATTTATTAAGTCCAATCCTTGCGAAATTGAAGTTTTTTCTTTCATCATGGTTTGGGCTTTATCAGGGGTGTCCCAGAAATCTGGGGCCTCCATAAGTGTCTCTATTTCTTGGAGGCGTGCTGAAGTTTTATCCCAGTCAAAGAAACCTCCTTAGGAGGACCAGAGATTGTCTTATTTCCTTTTCAGCTGTTTCAATTTCTGCGCGCATGTTTACCTCACTGTTAATATATGATCCCAGATCCTGGATCTGATGGAGATATAATAAGCTCTTCCAGGGATTTAGCAGAGGGCATTTCTACAGCTTCTGGCGTTTCTTTTTCCTGAAGCTCGTTTCTTTCACGTTTCGCGTCTTCAAGAAGCGCAAGGGTCCTTTGAATATCTGCTTCAATTTCGTCAAAGGGAACTTCTTTTCCAATAACAAGCAGTTCGTTTTGCCCCTCAAGAGTTGGCTCGGTTCCGGGCTTATAGCCTTCTAGAATCACATTTCTATCTCCGGGACTGGCAATTTTTCCTGTTTCAGGATTCATGCGTTTAAACCGCAATCCTGGAGGGGTGCGGAATGGAACAGGTGTGGTTCCTTTTAGTGCAGCTCTCATGAAGCTCCCAAATATGGGCGCTGCTGCAATGCCGCCGGGCTCAAATTTTCCAAGAGGCCTTGGATTATCATGTCCAATAAAGACACCAACCACTAGATTTGGAGAGAAACCTACGGTCCAAGCATCTCGGAAGTTGTTTGTGGACCCCGTTTTAGCAGCTAACGAAAAGCCTTCAACTTTTCCGCGTCGACTTGTACCATTTTCTACGGCACCTTTTAGGATAGAGACCATTTGGTAGGATTCTGCTGGGTCAGAGATATTTTTACGAATATCAGGGAGCTGGGGAGGGAGTGAACTCGACCATTCTTGAGTCTGGCATTGTTCACATGTTCTCTTATCTTGTCTAAAGATTGTATTTCCGCGTCTATCTTGAATACGATCGATAAAAGTAGGCGTTACCTTCTTTCCTCCGTTGGCAAATACGGCATATGCGGCCGTTAGTCTGAGGAGTGTTGTCTCCCCTGCTCCCAGGGCCATAGCCCATTGAGGAGGAAGGCTGTCATTCACGCCGAAGCGTTTTGCAATTTCTGATATTTTAGCAAGTCCCACATCCTGGGCTAAACGGACGGTTGTAACGTTATGTGACTTTTCGAGCCCCGTTCTTAAAGTGACTTCTCCATAGAATTTTTTGGCTATATTTTGGGGTTCCCATTCTCCAAGGCCATAACCAAGGTCAATTTTTATTGGTTCATCTAGAACAAGTGTGGTGGGTGTGTGGCCTTTTTCTAACGCAGCCATGTAGACGAAGGTCTTAAAAATTGACCCTGCTTGACGCCAAGCTTGCATCGCTCGGTTGAATTCACTGATTTCGTAGCTATATCCTCCTGTGAGAGCCAATACACGGCCTGTATGTGGATCCAGTGCAATAAGAGCCCCCCCAACGTTAGGGATTTGTTGTAAGGAGTACGTTCCAGACTTGCCCCCTTTTAGGGCGTCTACAAGAATGACATTTCCGACTTCCAGAATGACACTGGGATATTTGACTGGTGGCCCCAAATGATGGGATCCATCTGAATCCATTATGCGTCGTCGCGCCCACGTGAGCTCGTTTAAAGGGATGTGTCCCCGGGAACCATCTGCCAAACCGATGGTGACGCCATCACTATGCAAGGATAATACGACAGCCATTTTAAGGGACAACAATCCGGCAGGTGGTTTTAAATCTGCTAGATTTTGAGTCCAGTTAGTTAGTGATATACTTGTATAGGGTCCCAGCCAACCATGGCGCCGATCATAGTTAATCAATCCTTCTCTCAGGGAATCATCGGCAATTTTTTGCAAATAGGGATCTAGGGTCGTGCGAACGACTAACCCTCCCTTATACAGTTCTTGCGAGCCAAAGTTACTCACAAGCTCTCTGCGGACTTCTTCAGAAAAGTAATCGGCCTGCACGATATCTTTCCGATTGGATAGATTTGCTCTCAATGGGGTATTAAGAGCCCTTTCTGCTTCTTCTTCATCAATGAGGCCATTTTGAAGGATGCGTCCGATGACCCAATTTCTTCTATCCAAGGCTCTTTCAGGGTTCCGTACGGGATGATAGTTATTGGGGGCTTTTGGTAGGCCCGCAAGGAAAGCTGCTTCGGCAGTGCTCAATTCATCTAGTGATTTATTAAAGTAGTGGAGAGCCGCGGCAGCGACACCGTAGCAGCCTGACCCTAAATAAATCTCATTTAAGTACAGCTCGAGGATTTTTTCCTTTGTATACGTATTCTCTAACCTAAAGGCGATAATGGCTTCTTTTATTTTTCGTACATAGGAGTATTCATTTCCAATGAGAAAATTCTTGGCCACTTGTTGCGTAATTGTTGAGGCCCCACCGGCACGTCGCTCAGTGGCAAGAGAGAGCAAATTCATAAAAAGGGCTCTAAGGGTACTTACAAGATCTACGCCTCTATGGAGGTAAAAGTTCTTGTCTTCTGCGGCTAAGAAGGTACTGATAACGTGTGTAGGAATAACAGAGATGGGAACAAAGACTCGGCGTTCTTTAGAGTATTCCTGGAAAAGGCGGCCGTCTCCGGCGTAAAGTCGTGTTACGACAGGTGGATCGTAAGTGGCCAATTGTTTGTGGTCTGGCAGATCCCTACTGTAATATGAGAAGACAGCCCAGAGGGTTCCTATTCCCGTGATCGAGATGAGACAAATAAGCATTAGAAATCGATAAAAAAGTTTTTTCATCCTAGATCTTATTTAGATAGAAACTTAACGTTTATATCTTCCTTTCATGTCGTTCGAAAAAATATTTATCCAATGCTGTTAAAAGCTGAGAAGCCACAATGGCTCTAAAGGAAGGCTGTTGCAAACGTTTTTCATCAGCTGCGTTTGAAAGATATCCCAGCTCTAAAAGCATTGATGGGATGTCGGGCGAAGTTAGAACTGCAAAATCTGCAGATCGTTGGGTGTTCTTGCACAATTTAATCTGTTCTTTCACCTCTTTCAGAAACAATCTGGCAAAATGGACAGAGTTATTCATGGTTTCCCGTTGGGCAAGATCTATCAGGATATTGGACACTTCATCAGACTTGGTTGAAAGATCGATGCCAAAAATAATATCTGCTTTGTTTTCTTTTTCGGCTAAGCGTTCTGCTTCTTCGTCCGAAGCTTCCTTCGATAATGTATAGATTGAAAGTCCCGAGATCTTGTGGTCGATATTAGCGTCTGCATGAATAGACACAAACACGTTTGCTTTTTTTGCACGGGCAAAGGCCACTCTTCTTCTAAGTGGGACAGAAACATCTGCATCTCGGGTGAGATAGACTAAGTACCGACCGCTTAATTCTAGGTGATTTTTAATCTCACGGGCAAAAGCAAGGGTTATATGTTTTTCAAGAACGCCTGTTTTTCCGGCAGAACCTGAGTCTCTTCCTCCATGTCCTGGATCCAAGATGACAATACGTTTTTTTTCATGGAGCAGTGGCCCAAGTGTTGATATGGCAGTGATTGGCTTTTCTTTCGGCTCTATCTTGGATAAATAAGAGTCTTCTTTCTTTTTGGAGAGTTGCTTGGGTTTTATAGGTGGTTTAGTGGCTTCTACCTTAGTTTCTTGACTTTTTAGGGGGGCAGAACCTGCCAAGTCTATGACCAGGCGAGGATGAACATATTTTCCACTTGGAGGAAGGGTAAAGATTTTTTGAACCTTCGTATTTGGCTTCACCTGCAAAACGAGAGTGACACCTTTTGGTTCGAGGCTTTTCCAGTCAAAAGCTAGTATACGCCCCTCCGGTTTATGAAGGGTAGGAAGCGTCCCAGAAATGTCTGGAAGTTGAAATTTAATTTCGGTCCCGTCAGTTGTCGAGATAGCTTTATATGAGGTAAGTTTTTGGCTAAGGTCCAGGACAAATCTTGTTTTTTCTTTATCAACGCCGACCCTGATAGATTCAATTTGGACTGAGGCAAAAGACAGCGAGGGGAATATTATGGCAAAGCAACATATGAGGAAAAT
>Ga0209151_1001998_pt1 | contig 11613 bp, 11 predicted proteins | sample SaaInlV_DNA_165m_FD_184688 | JGI IMG/M metagenome (GOLD analysis project Ga0209151, IMG submission 184688) | Marine microbial communities from expanding oxygen minimum zones in the Saanich Inlet - SI075_LV_DNA_165m (SPAdes) (version 2) | ecosystem: Environmental > Aquatic > Marine > Unclassified...
AGAATAACTTTTAGCGCTTTGGGTCAATTTAAAAATTTAACACCTAAAAAAATTCACTCTCGATCGGAAAAACTGCTTCCCTTCACACTAGAGGGAGAAATTTAATTTTCTATCGCGGATTTTGGGTGGTGAAAGTCGGTTGCACACTGTGGTGAGTTTTTATATCATTAACTGCGACATAACTTTCTTTTAACAAGAATAAAGGACCAAACTTTCATGGACACTAAAAACATCATATCACTTTCAGCCGCTTTTTTGATTGGGACGGCTGTTACTGTTGTATTGCTGAAATCAGGGGTCGTAAGTGGCACAACATCAGATGCACACGTAAAGGAACTTGCCCTTCAGGCTATTCAAGAAAATCCTAAGGCCATTGGTGAGTCTTTGCAAAAGCTCTTAACGCTTCAAGAGGACGAAGCACAAGAAAAAGCTACCGAGGCTCTTACAGGTTTGCAAGATGATTTAACCGGTGACTCTACTGATCCCGTCATTGGAAACCCAAATGGAGATGTGACTGTCGTCGAGTTTTTTGACTATAGATGCGGATACTGCAAAAGGATGACACCAGTTCTTTTTGAGGTTGTAAAAGCTGATCGTAATGTACGGGTTGTCTTAAAGGACTTTCCTATCTTGGGTCCAAATTCAGAGCTAGCAGCAAAAGCGGCATTGGCTGCTAAGGAGCAAGGTAAATATAAAGAGATGCATAATGCTCTTATGGAAAGTAAAACCAACTTGGATAAGACTGGCATTTTGGCCATCGCAACGACGATCAAAGGCTTGAATGTTAACAAGCTTAAGAAAGACATGGATTCAGCAGCAATTGAAAGTAAACTAAAGAAAAATGTAGAGCTGGCGCTTTCTCTTAACATCACGGGAACACCAGGCTTTATCGTTGGGGATAAAGTTGCTCCAGGTGCCATGAGTAAGGAACAGCTTTTGGAGCTTATCGACACAACACGAAAGACTCAAAAAAAAACTAGCTAATTAGGCTTTTTAGTCAGAAAAAGAGGGCCATCGGCCCTCTTTTTTTATTTAATCGTATTCTTCCCTAGAATGTTCCTAAATTTGTGGGCTGGTAACGCTAGTTAAGGGGGAGCCGAAACTTCTAATTTTTGTTGTCATACTGACGCTCGTCGGCTCTTTCAGGGCTGGGAAGTTCTCCTTGTCGTAAATATCCACCTTGGGTTGAAGGCTAGCCTCAACAAGTTGAGATTTTTTTGTGCGATTTGAACGAGGGTAAAATCTTCCTGCACTTAATATTCTTCCATTTTCTGTGGAGCTTTTTGAGGCTGTACAACCTATAACATCTGCTATAGTAGGACTCCCAAATTCGCTCCTCGAGGGCTTATATTTTCGCGCCACTCTAACTGCTTCAAAATCAATTTTTACGTCGGAACTGGTTTTTTTAGAAACACAGTCGTCAGAAGTTGAAGTGTGAAAAAGTGAAGTGTCGAATTGATATTCAATAAAGACTCTATTGCCATCCGCTGTTCCATCGTCCCAAATGATTTTTAAGCCATTAACACGAAAAGTCGCTTCAACATCCTCGGGATAAGCCGCCAATAGGGCTTCAGTATAAGGTATAGATCCAACTGTAAGATGGGGAAATCCAGGTGCTCTTCGGGTTTTCGAAGATACTTTAGCGCTAAAATTTCTGGATTTTTGGTTATTTGAGAGTGGTTTTAAGGCGCGTTGCTCTATAAAGGAGTGAGTAATTGTTGATTCACAGAGGTGAAGCAGCTTGAATAAGGCGGCATTCTTATTCGGGTGGCCATCCACAACCCAAAATCTATCTGAATACTCCGTAGCGCATTTACCATAAAAAAACAGTTCACCTTGTGCTTCAAGAAAAGTATCTACTGTTGTCTTTAGATTTTTGCACAGAGACCTATGATTTTGTTCGAAAGTGTTCCGATGGTCTATCTTAGAGCAGGCTGAAAGATGAGGCGTGCGTGTTCCACTCACTTGAGAAATTGTTTCATCCTCGACTGTGAATTGTACCGTAAGCTTCGGGCTTGCAGAAAGATTGCTTGCACAAGCAACGCTCAGCAAAAATATTGCTAAAATTTCTCTAAACATTTAATAAAATAATTCTCAAATATAATTTAAATAAAATATAGTAATAGAAATATAGTTATTTATACTATACTTTAACACCATTAATCAACAAAATAATGCTATTGATAAAATGCAAATATTTTAATGGGATCTGGAGATTGAGATATGTTGTTTAATTACTTGGTTTTTAAGGGTTTGCGGTTCTTCAGCTTTTCCCAAGTCCAAATGGTTACCAAGTAAGCTGGAAAAAGAATTCCCCATGATTTCAATTGCTTTAGGAGAGAGCTTTCCCAAGTGAAGCCTGCAAATAGGAATTGTAGTGAGTGGGCGGAGATAAGGAGATCACCCATCAACATAAATAAAGCGACTAGGAGTAACTTTTTTGGGAGGGTTATTTTTCCAGGAAATAGTGCTTTTAGATACTCATACATGAGGCAAGCCCCTGTGAGTGAGAGGAATATGGTCATAATCTTATTTACAGCAGAACTGCTTTTCAAGAACTCTGCATAAAGATAAGGATTGTCCCCAAAATAGGATCCTTGAGCTAGAGTGATTGGTGTTATGATAAACAGGACAAAGAGCCACATCACAGTAACGGCCACAATTGCGGCAAGGATGCCAATGAGAACTCTTTTGCGAAGGGGCATGGTGTCTGAGTAAGTACTCATCAAAAAACCGACTAAAATGAGCGTTGCGAGGGCACTGGGAGAAGCTTGTGTAAAGTATTTCAGCAAAGCAGGCGTCCATAAGCCATGGGTATAAACAATTTCCCAGGAAGGAAAAGAGGCCACCCAAAAGCCATTTAAGAGAAAAATAAGGAGAACAAAATAGAGACCTTGATAAAGTTTTCCAGGCCCAGGAAGGCAACATCTTGAATAATTAAAGGCCAATGTGCAGCCCATGCATTTGGAAAACCCCACTCCTAGTCCTATAAATGCTAGAATTGTGGAAAATTGCCCCATCTGCTGGGTATAGTTTGTCAAGTTTGGATATAGATGACGAAGTACATATTGTTCATGAGTGAAGATTTCTTGGATCCAGCCATCCATTAGAGCCCCCAATGCATACGTCAGGAACATAAACACTAGAAGTCCAATAAACGCGGCTTCTAACAATTTTTGCACTTTACGGTTCATAGCACCCCTACTCATTTTTTTGTAATTTTAGCGTACTTTTGATTTTTTGGGAATATGGAAACAGTCTAATTTTTAGAGATGATCAGGAGAATAATAGCTGCCCCACTTGGCCTTTCGAGCGAATTTATACAGAGATTTCTCTCTTTTCGTGATGGTGAGATTCTCTAGGCCGGTTGACGTACAGAGTTCTATGATTACATGTCCTCGGCGTTTCTTTGGCGATTTTGTGAGGCGTGCAGAAGATGTTTGATGGATGGGAGCCTTACTTAAGATGAGATAGCTGTATTTTTCATCCTCATAGTCCAGTGTGGCTTCTTTGATAGCTCTATGAAACGGAGGCCGTTTGAGGCGTACAGAAAAGTGGCACCAGTCTGATGGTGACATGGGGCATGTATTTTCATGGGTGCAGGGAGCAACGACGAAGGCCCCCTTCCCTATTAAGTGCTGGCGGCAAGTTTTAATATGGGAAAAGCCATGGGGAGTCCCTGGTTCAATGAGGATCAGAAACTGATTGGCGGCTTCCCAGGCTTGTTCCAGAAGGTTGAGTCTATTCTTTTCCGGCAATTCAGAAAGAACGTAGGAAAGTGTCACAATATCATGGCTGGGAAATGGTGGAGATATAGAAGCCTTTTGCCATTGGATGGGGCCTGTATCTTCGATGAGGGCGTTTCCCATCTCCATGAAGTGAGAGTTTAGTTCGATCAAGGTGGCGATTTCCACGGAATCAAAAACTTGTGTGAGGGCCAAATAGACTGTTCCGGGGCCGGCTCCAAGGTCCAAAAGGCTTTTTGGCGCAGCCTTTGGCAGTCTAGCTTGCAGTTCTTGAAAAACAGTCCTGGCCACATGAAAGGTGGCTGGGAGTCTTGTGGCTAGATATGAGAGACAGTGTTCTTTGCTTAGGATTGGGGATCCTTTTTGCTCTCGGTATTGGCTCGTTAATGATTTACGGGCTTGGGAAAGTTGTTTAGGTGAGCTGGTGTTTAACAGCGTTTGAATGGCCTTCTCGAGGGAGAGCGGAAGGATATTCATAATGGTTATGCAAGGCCGCGTTCTTGGAGCCAAGCCATTTGGATGGCTTCTAGAATCTTTTCATTTGAGCGATCGGGATCGTCTGAGAAGTCCGGAATTTCTTGGATCCACTTCCAAAGATCGGTAAAGCGGAGATTCACGATGTCGGCATTTGGACGAGCATCCTCTAATTCAATGGCAATGTCGTGAATGTCTGTCCATTTGAGATGCATGGAGGCTAGCCTACCATCATGTTTCGCGTTGCATCAGGCAATTTGACAGTGATGCCATCAAGCGCATCACTCAGAATAATTTGACAGCCTAGGCGAGACGTGTGCGTCAGTCCAAAGGCCAGGTCCAACATATCTTCTTCATCTTCCGTGGCTTCAGCCAGTTTTTCATACCATTCGGGCTCTACGATCACATGACAGGTAGAGCACGCCAGAGATCCTTCACAAGCACCTTCAATGGGGATCTTATTTTCATGGGCTACTTCTAGGATAGAAAGTCCGGACGGGGCATCAATCTCTTGGCGGTTTCCATCGGGATAAACAAAGATAATCTTAGGCATTTAGTCCTCTCGCTCTATAAAGCAAAGCTTACATAATCAAAATCTATCCTTTCTTTATAGGAATGTTGGAATAGAATCAAGAATTACAGAACATCGCACAAACTTTCTCTCTTTGGGCCGATTCAATTTGATTTCCCTGAAAGAAACTGCTAGATCTGCACATACTTCTTGGCGCGGGGTGGAGCAGCCCGGTAGCTCGTCAGGCTCATAACCTGAAGGTCGTAGGTTCAAATCCTACCCCCGCAACCAAGAAAATCAAAGAGTTATCAAGAATTCTGGAACATCCCAAAAATCTCGGTGCCGCACTGGTGCCGCAGCTGGGAGGTAAGTTTTCGAAATTTTTTATGGTTAAACATGTACAATGCCTTTAAGAATGGAATTAATATTCGGTACGCTAAAAAATAAAAATAAGAAAAATCGTTGGATTCTTTCGCCTATTTTCTCTCACAGTTTCCTAAAATAATGTCTCAAGAATATTTCCTTGAGGCTCAAACCTTTTCAATATATGAAAATTAATTTTCATATAAAAACTAAAGCAAAAAATCAAAGTGTCCTTTCGCTAAGATTGAAAATCAAGAAAGGCGCGCATATACATTCATGAAATTAATGTCCGCTTTGGCGCAAGCGCCTAATAAAAAACATGCGTATTCCTATTTTTAAAAGGGACAAAGCTTGAAAATTACAATGGCCCCTCAGAACTTGGAAAACTTGCTTGTTTTTTTGTTTCTGATATAGCCTTTTGAACGCCTGTGGCTGCAAAGCACAAGTACGATTTGAAAATCGTACATAAGTGCGCGTGCGACGTGATGTCGCAAGAAAGATGGTTTCACAAGAGTAATCTTGATGAAACTTGTTATGTCGTTAACAGTTCCCTACCCTGGCGTGCGACGACGGTAACGTCGTGGTGCGAAGCCCAGGGGACAATGGAGCCGCGGGTTATACCGTAGGAATACCCCGTGAGGGGAATTCTGAAACTGCCAGGTCACGGTGGTGAGGCACTAGGGATGAATGGTAAGGTTAACTTATGTGAACGTCTGTAACCGCCGTCAATGTAAAGAAGCGAAACGACCTGATACGCTTCGACCAAAAGGTACCACAGCTCGGTATGAAGATCTGCGCGCTCCTTCATCACGACCATATGAGCTGTCGGTGGATAGGACGAACCTAACCCATTCTGTCTTTCTTGCGGAACACGATAACCCCGTACAGCTCCCATCTCTTGTGGGACAGCAGATCGTAAGTGAAGCTTATGGCTGTGCGGGTGTAGGAGGTCAGAAAAAGCGAACGCTTCCCTGTAATGGGGAAGATACGGGTTCAAACGTTACCCGGCGCGAAAGCGAGCCCACGTCTGACTGGTCTTTAATCGCAAGAGAACTTGGAGAACCGTAAGAATGGAGAAACGCAAATGACAGCTAAATTATCAACTGGTGCCTCTTCAGCCTTTCAATGGGACACCATTCCGTGGAAGATCATTGAACAACAGGTAAAACGGCTGCAAGTCCGTATTGCGAAGGCTACTAAGGAAGGGAAGAAAGGTAAAGTGAAAGCTTTACAAAGACTCTTGACCTGCTCGTTTTATGGTAAATGTTATGCTGTAAGACGAGTTGTTCATACGAAAGGAGCAAAAACTCCTGGCGTCGATGGTATTCTCTGGCGTTCTTCTCGTCAGAGAATGGAAGCTGTGAACTCTCTCAAAAGAAAAGGATACAATCCCAACCTGCTGAGACGAATTCATATACCCAAGAAGAATCCTAAAGCTGGGAAGCGCCCACTCTCCATTCCCTGTATGAAAGACAGAGCCATGCAGTCCCTGTGGCAGCTGGCGTTGGAACCCATTGCAGAAGAATGGGCAGATCCGAATAGTTATGGGTTCAGACCCAAACGTTCGGTAGCGGACGCGATCGAACAATGCTTTATTGTATTGTCGAGAAACTTCTCTGCTCAGTGGATCTTCGAGGGGGATATCAAAGCTTGCTTTGATAGGCTTTCTCATTCTTGGTTATTAGAGAATTTACCTATGGACAAAGTAATCCTTGGTAAATTCTTGAAAGCTGGATTTATGGAGAAGAAAGTTATCTTTCCCTCCTCCCCTAAAGGAACCCCACAAGGGGGCAATATCTCTCCAACACTCACGGTGATGGCACTATCCGGTCTTGAAGCACTCCTCAAAGAGCGCCTCAAATACCGAAAGGTGAACTTCGTCTCTTATGCAGACGACTTTATCATCACTGGAAACTCCAGAGAATTGTTGGAAAAAGAAGTTGTCCCTATTGTAAAAGGGTTCTTGAAGGAAAGAGGGTTGGAGATCTCTAAGGAGAAATCCAAGATAACTTATATCGAAGAAGGATTTGATTTCCTTGGGTTCAATATACGTAAGTATAATGGACTCCTCTTGACGAAACCTTCAAAAGGCAACGTCAAAAACTTTTTAAGGGGAATCAGGGAACTTATCAAATCCAGTAAGTCCGTTAAGACGGAAGATCTTATACGTCAGCTTAATCCAAAGATAATTGGATGGGCGAACTTCTTCCGACATTCGGCTTCGAAAAGAACATTCTCCTACATCGACACAGAAATCTATATGGCTCTGCAACGATGGATGAAAAGACGGCATCCCACAAAAAGTAAGACCTGGAGGAACAAGAAGTACTTCAGGGCCGTGGGGGCCAGGACTTAGCAGTTCTCTGCTAAAATCAAGAAAAAGGGACAACTGTTTCCTGAGTATCTCGACTTAGCGGCTGCTAAGCACATCTCCATCAAGCGATACATAAAGATCAAAGGAGTAGCAACTCCCTACGACCCTCAGTTCAAGGAATATTTTGAAAAGAGGGGGAAATCCAGCAATATTCGTTCCTCTCGATAGAAAGGTCCTGAACAATGTTTGGACGAACTTGGAAAACCGGACTGTACACTAAGTACAGTCTTATAAAGGCTTGAGCCGTGTGCGGAGAAATCTGCAAGCACGGTTCTCAGGGGACGGAGGGGGCAGCAATGCCTCCTCTGTTACCCGACTACTCGCGAAAGAGCAGATTATTGATGAATATTTTTTAAAGTTGTTTGCAATATTTTGTCCTAGAATGCATTCTATCGCTAATTAGATCTCAAAAATTGGAAGTTTTTCCTAGCATTATACTGCTGGTTTATTCCATTGCTCATTAGTTTTTAATTTTTTCCAAAATTTTTCTGTTAATTCTAAAACATCTGGTTCTTCACTAGTAAATGCGTTTTGTTTTTTAATATAAAAATAATCGGAAGCTATTTGATAAATCCTTTTGGTTCCGCACTTAACTGCACCACACCTAAATACTGATCCATGATAATATGGGATATCTGCTCTAATTACGCCAATAATGCCGTCTGCACTGGATGATTTTAAAATTTTTGTTCCAAGGGAAAATAATAGATCTCCGCCAAGAGAAACTCCAATTTTCTTCGTTCTCCAGTCTGGGTGTACCGTCGCCTGGCCTATCAGCAGGACATTATTTAGACTTTGTGTTTCGTACATTGATAAAATTTCTTCTGGATAAAACTCAAGGCTAGAATGTTTCAAATCACACTGGCTAGCAAGATCTAACTCATACATAAGATGTAATGCTACTGCTTGGCTCCCATCAAATAATGCCATTACTTTACTTCTCATATAGGTGTCAGAATATAATTTGCTATCTGTTACTCCCAGGTCTTTATAAGTGTCTTCCCAATTCTTGCACCAAAAATTGTATGCTGTGTCTCGTTGTTCTCGAAATTTGCCAGGATTTTTAGCATCAAATATATAGAAATCCATACGATCCCAATGCACCGAATGGCTTTTAACACGTTTTTCTGAAACTGATTCAAGTTCATCAAAACCAGCCACTAAAGGTGTCGTTGAAAAATTAATTAAACTTAGATAATTTATTAAAAATATTAGGATAAATCTTCTAATCACAGTTGGAAGGAATGCAAAGAATGATTTTCTCCTCGACAATTTTTCTATTAATAATGAAACACACACAATAACTAAACTTAGTTTAATTGTTAAATACATAAATATGACACTCCAATTATTGATACAACTCTTATTATTGTTTATCTTAATTGAATAAGACCGGCATTCAATACGGCGAAAAATGCCGTATTATTGTTCATTTAGCGATTCAAGCGTCATTGTTTAGAAATAAGTCAGAGGCTTTTTCTTTCGTCTTCGAAAGGAACTAAGAGTGGAGAATGTGACAAAATCCCTATGATTCAATTACAGGGAAACATATTTCATGATTACTGATTTTCTTGATTCTTAGCGGAGAATCTATTAAGAATATCAAGAAGAGCTAAAATATAATCATAGCTACAATTTATCTATAAAATACAGCAAAAACAAATGGATAAAAATATGACTAATATTACTCGGAATATGAATGGTAGACCTTTAGAGTACATGAAGGCTACGACTGAAGAGGTTCGGAAGATATGCCAACCATTTCTAGATAAAGTAGGACTCACCTATTTTTGCTACCATAGAGTTTTAGAAAATGGGAAACATCTAGCAGTTGTCAATCAATTAAGATGGGCTGAATTTTTTCTGGAAAATTTTAAAGACGATGATGAAATTGCAAATTTATTTAGCAAATCAAAATTTCTCCCCTATATGACGTGGTGCGCAGTTGATGATAATCGCTTGTTTTCTGCATTACGAGAACATAATATTTGGAATGGATTTACGAGAACCTTTATATGTAAGGATGATTCAGTGGAATCCTTTTCCTTTGCTACAAATATAAACAGAACTTCTATCAATAAATTTTATGTCTCAAATATAAGTTTGATAGAAAAATTTATAGCTTTTTTTAGAGAAAAAGCGAGACAAATTATTAGTCCATCGGATCGAAAGAAAACCTATTTTTCTAAAGCGAAAATTTATGAAACCAGCAAAAAAGACTTTATCATTCCAGGTGAACTGTTTCCTGATGCAGACCTCTCAAAAACTTATATAAATCGAAATGGAGTCATTATTTCTTTGTCTAAAAGAGAAATTGAGTGCTTACAGTATTTATCGAAGGGAGAAACAGCAAAAGGAGTCGCGAGAAAGCTTGAACTTTCCCCTAGAACAATAGAATTTTATATAAGGAACATTAAAGAAAAAACGGGATACAACAGAAGATCCGATTTAATATCTCTGCTCCAAAACAATCCTTTGGAACTTTAAAACAATTAGCTTGGGAAGGATTATACTGGTTTCTGGATGCCTTGAGCCGAAAGTCAAGCTTGTGCAGCCTTTATCCGAATCCTTAACCATTCTTTTTTAAGACTAAAGTTTTTCGATTTCCTCCACGCTTAATCCAGTGATACGTGAAATTTCTTTCGCAGAATACTTCTCATTAAGCATATTCGTTGCAATGGCCTTAGCTTTGGATTCTACACCCTCTTCTCTTCCTTCCTCTCTTCCCTCTTCAACGAGCATAGTCGTATGGCCGGAGTATCGGCTGAATTCTTTATCATTTTTCTCGTACTCTCTCATAACGTTGGGAGGGAATTTGTCCATCCGAAGTCTTTCATATGCCTCACGAATAACTGGCGATTTCACCTTATCGACATCATCCCATGATTTATGGTGCGCCTCTCGAAAAAGCTCAACCCACTCACGCATTCTAGGATCTGCTATATCTCCCTCATTTAAAACCGAGCACTGAATTAACTCAATGCCATCAATTACATTAGAGGGATTTAATGCATCAATAAACTTGTAATGCCTTATTACTTCTTTTGGGGTATCCACCCAATGTCGCTTATCATCCTTTCCTCCCCCAAGAATATTGATAGCAATAACCTTGCGGAGTTCTCCCCAATCGTCACCTGAGCGAAGTTGACGTCCAAAATAGAGCGCAGCATAAGCAAGAGCACGTCGGTCCCAGAAGTCTTGTGGAACGACTTGCACCTCGGCAATCGCAAAATGCCCATCGGATAGGCGGCAAGCCAGATCCATTTGAGCAGCCTTTAAAGGGCGCGGAAAGGCATCTCTTAAATCGTTAAAGTGATGAGCAAACTCATCAAAAACTTGTGTGGCTCCATTATGTTTTTGAACGGACTTTGTCTCTACAACATATAACTCACCTTTTCTAATACGGTGCATTACAGATGCTGTTTGTTTTGTGTTTAAAATGTCTCTTAATGCTGTAAAGTCCTTTATAGGTGCTAAATTGTGATCGAGAGGTTCTGTACTTACAATATCAAGATTCTGTGCAAACGTTTGGACAAAATCGAGGCGAACATCATCCGCAGTAAGCATATGTCTAAAGGCCGAGTCGTAAGTTGGTATACCAAATATTTGCCCCGCTTTTTTATCATCTGTATCTTTCAATAGACTAGGTGTTGAATGAAAGGAACGTACAGGCTTAGTTATGATTGCTCGATGTGTACGATTACTGAGTAAGCCCACTGCGTCTTCTATAAGCGGCAACAATCCTCTTAAACCAGTTGAATTTGCTTCAAATGAAGAAAACATGCTGCCTAATATCAGCAAGAAACTTACAAGAAGGCGCTTTGTATATTTCATAGCTTCCGCTCCTTATTGTGAAGTATTATTTCTTACTAATAAATCACTTCATTTATTCTGTCAAACCTTAACATCTGCTTTGTCGCGAACTCATGAGATGCAAGGTGAATTCAGAGATGAAGAGCATCCCCCTTAGGCTAAAGATGTTTTACCACCTTCTGGATATGAACATAACTGCTTTTCGATATTACTCCGGCAATAAAACAGTGGACTTAAGCGAGTTATTCTGATAGTGTCTATCCATGGAATTAGTAGACGCCCGCAAGTTATCCCAAGACGCACAAGAAGCCCTTCGTTTAAGAGCGATAAAT
>Ga0209151_1002014_pt1 | contig 11555 bp, 12 predicted proteins | sample SaaInlV_DNA_165m_FD_184688 | JGI IMG/M metagenome (GOLD analysis project Ga0209151, IMG submission 184688) | Marine microbial communities from expanding oxygen minimum zones in the Saanich Inlet - SI075_LV_DNA_165m (SPAdes) (version 2) | ecosystem: Environmental > Aquatic > Marine > Unclassified...
ATCAGTTCAATACAATCAAGAAGTTGTTATCCACTGTTTGTACTATTGAGCACGTGTACTTGATAATCAGATTGTTAATAAGACAGAGTTAAATTGTTTAATTAAAGATACACTATCTAAGATAACGACTACATGCACCTCAGATAGGATTGATTTGTGAGTTGATAAAGTGTTCCGATGGGATAGTTTATTGTTTAGTATTAAAGCATCTCTCTCCATGCCTCATAAATCATCACCATGGCAAAGGTATCTAGTTCGCAGTACTTTAATAAACTATTGGTTAATTCGCTACGTTCATAATTACCCATCTTTTCAAATTGCATTCTGGCATAAGCAGTCATTGCGGCGCCACCGTCTTTAAGTTCATTGTTGTCATTTAATAAATCATCGCATTTATCAGCATCTTGAAACATCAATGGCAATAACTTATACGGGTCTTTAACTGTACCGTCTTCAAACTTAAACCACGTCCAGTCTTTAAAGTTATTGCTAGGGATTTCATCAGTTCCATAAATTGGTCTTGAGTATTTCTCTTTGAGGTATTCCGAACTATTTAGTGTTGCTGGTAATACTTGCTTGATTGAATTAGAGCCGCCAGTCATCGGGTTATAGTAGTAGTCTTTTACAACTTCCAACATATCAACCATATTGCGCTCACCACGCCATTTCTCCACACTATCTTTCTTTGACTTGGTAATAGATTTAATGAAGTCACACAACTCGTCTTTATCAGCAACATCTACTTGTTCAGATTGTAGTTGTACGTAAATCATATTGAGGTAGGTGTTCTCATGATTTGAGTACTTAAAGATAGTGCCTTGGTCTTTATCGAGTTGTGCCTTTAGTTGACGAACAAACTCGTAGTTAGGAAAAATACCACGTTCAGTATTAATGTATTCGCCCTTGTGCTCAATACGTCCATCTTCATAAACGATATGGTGTGAGAATTGGAATGCAATACCTTCGTATGGGCGTCTACCTTGATTAAATGGAATTGCCATTGCTGTGGTTTCAAAGTCAATAAAGTGCAATGGAAATACCCAAGAATCCATTTCTGCTTTTAAACCATCTGTATCCAACCAAACTGAATCATCGTTATTCTTTGCTTTATCAACCTGTAACCACTGGCGTTCTTTTGTATGTGACTCATCAGGCTTAATATCTTCTTCATAAATGTCTGAGAATCTAATCTTGCCTTCTTGAATAAACTTATCCTTACCACGGAAGTTCCAAATATTAAGCACATTAGGCTTATCAAAATCCTTGTCAGACCAGTTAAGTTGCTGTTTCCAGCACTCGCGATAACCACTAAGTTTGCCATCATCTAAATCTTCTTGTGATGCTTTAAACTCACACTTCCCACACGCACTGCTTAATCGAGGTTTAATCTTAGTGTTATTTACATATGAGTCCATGTACTCATTGATTCTTCTTTTAAAGCCAACGCCACGTTCATCATTACCCGCCTCAGTGTCAAAGATTAAGTCGCAATATTCATCAACAGGAACTTTGCACAACATCTCAGTTGACAAATCTTCTTTAGTTAGTGATGTTGAAACTTTAATGCCTTTACGTCTATTCTTATCTTCAATGATTTGAAACTTCTGATTAAGCCCACTAGTTGGTGCTGTTTTATTTTTATCTACAAGATATAGGTAGGCAGTAACAACTGACTCTGGAAATGCTGAACGTACTACGTATCTTTGAAAGGCAATATCAAACAGGTATGGCTTCCAACCTGCAAGGACCTTATCCCCAGGCTTTGTTAAAAATGAATTATCAGTTAAATCAATAGATTTTGCCTTAACCTCATACAACTTAATGTAGTTGCCACGTTTAACTAGAATATCTACTCGGATGAATAAGTTGTTATGTTTAATGGCTGCTTCATAAATAACAACTTCATCTTGTTCTAATAGAGCATTAGTTTGCTTTAGTGCTTCATCATAATTCAACGTGTGGATATTATGACCACCTGGAAAGTATTGCTTGGCAAGTTCACCTACTTGAAAACCGCCTTCAGCCAATGCTTCTAGAAATGGGTTATCAAGACTAGTATTTGCATATTCCTTTTTGCCCGTATAGAAAAGTTTAGTTGGGCATTCAGTTGCTAATTTAAATTTTGATTTTGTTAAGTATTTCATTTATTCCCTTTATTTGTTTGTGTGACTCATATTATGTAATACATCACGAAATTATATTTCGCTATAAGGAGGACAATACGAATTATTCAAGTAAACAACTTGATTTGATTTTAACAATAAACGGAGAATAACATGAAAAACAAAATGAAATTATTACTAGCAGGTGTTGTTACTTTAAGTCTTATTGGCTGTAATTCTACACCGCCCACTAACGATGTTGAACACGTTCAATATGCAATTGATAACGCACCCGATTGGTTTACTGAGCCAAATGAAAATACAGAAGATACTCTCTATATTACTGGCACAGCAAAAAGCACTGATATGGGTTTAGCACGTGATAAAGCATTACTGCATGCCCACTCACAACTTGCCGACCAAGTACATGCTCTTGTTAGCAGTTTGACTACCAAACAAACCGTAGAAACTAATAGCAAAGTAACACTTGATAATATTGACCAAGTGGTAAAGAAAGTAGTTGCAGAAGCCAAAATGGCAGGTTACAAAGTTGTTGAAACTGAGATGCATCCTGAAGGTAGATATTATCGTTTTTACTCAATGATTTCATTTCCCGTTAATAAAACATACTTGATGCAAGAAGAGCGTCAGTCAAACAAAAATGTTGAGAATGCAAAAGTACGTTTGAGCAATCAGATTGATGATTTGGATAAAGAACTTGAGCGCATTAATGATGGCAATAAAAACTGGAATTAAACATGCTGAAAATTGCCACTACTGTAATTGCTTTATCCGTGCTGAGTGGTTGTGCGTTATATAACAATCGTGCAATGCCAGTAGAAGTGTCAATCATTCCCAATGATTGTGCAAACGAAGGTGTAATCATTAGATGGCTTGAGTCAATGGAAAGGCAAGAAAAAGGAATACTTATTGATGGAGATGTTTATGCACAAGAACAGCGTGCGATTAAGCACAAGAAATGGCAAATCAAATATATTTGTAATGCTGTTAATTAGTGCCACAGTTACAACAAGTGGATGCATGAGTGTTGATTACAATCCAGACCCTTATGAATTTGACAATCCACTTACTATTGATGCACCAAAAGGACTGGCAATGTCAGAACATGATTTGAACTACTTTGTTGTTGATTGTAAAAATAAAAAAGCACAAATAGAGTTTTTACAAAAGCAAGGACGTACCATTGTTGATATACAAAAATCAATTGCCAACATGCTTTTCAACGGATTCCAGCAGCCATTAACTAAGCGTAGAAATTGGATTATTAATCAACATTTACTGACTCTAAGAAATCAGTGCTACTCAAAGGAATATTATGAATAAATTATTAGTTTTATTATTGCTTACAACCAATGTCTTTGCGAAGTGTGTAGTTCAGCAAAAAACAGTCAAGCAAGGTAACACGATTGAACAGCAAATGATTGAAACTTGCGATGACAATCAGAAGTTTGATATCGGGCAAATTGGTTTTAGTGGCAAACTTGAACTATTTAAAGCACGTCCAGATTTTCCGAGGTCATTTACACATAACGGCACTATATGTAAATGGTTCTTAGATAACGAACTTAAAGACAATAGTGTAATTGGCTACCAAGGCATTATTTGCAAAGTAAAGGGCAACTGGACAGTTGTTGATAAGTTTTGATTATGAATAAAACATTTGAAATGATTGGTACAGTTTGTGGTGTTGCTGGTGCAGTTTTAGTGTCGCTCAATATTCCGCAATCAAAATACGGCTTTGTATTGTTTCTAATCTCATCTATACTATTTAGGCATAGTTTCTTGGCAAAGAAAGGTGCAATATTTGCTAACAATGCAAATGGTATTTTTAGGAATTAATATTATTGGTATTGTTCAATGGTTTTGAGATTTTTAATTTAATGAGGTTGTAAACTATGAATATTTTTCAAGTATTAAGCAAAGGAAAGGGGAGGCTTCATGAGCCTAGTATGTCTGCAATGTTAGGCTATTTATTAGACAGTCAAGGAGACCATGGCCTTGGAGATTCAGTTGTTAGAGAATTTCTAAAAAATATTAATAATGAACATCAATTTAGTAAGATTCTAGAAACCAATTTTATTAAAACTGAAGTGGAGTTGGAAGAGCCATATTCTTTTGAAAATAAGAATTATTCAATTGATATTCAATTGTCAATACTGGTTAAAGAAAATAAGGAATCGCAAGAATCACATAGAATCATTATTGAAAATAAAATCAATACAGGTGCAGCACAAGAAGAGCAATTGAAAAATTATTATTCAGCCGTAAAAAATGATGCCCCAGATTTACAAGGGTTGACATTTGTATTCTTAACGCCAAATAATAGAAAAAATACTCTTGAAAATGAATTTAATAATTTAACTATAGAAGATAATAGGCATAAAAAATACTGGATTTATTGGGGTGATGGAGATAGCAGTATATCTGCAATGCTAAAAAATATTTTAGTAAAAGAAGTGAACGTTGAAATAAATCCTATAAACGAATATATGCGCCATACATTAAAATCCTTTATTCGTCATTCAGATACAATAGAACAAAAAAATAAAAAAGGAAACATGCGCTCTGGCGACTTGGGTGAGATTATTGATGAAGTAGATATTAAAATCAATAGTATTGCTTATACAATACTAAAAAGGGACAGCGGACAAATCCAGATTATTAATCGTGAAACTGAAAATAAAGAGGCAGCCAGGCCAAAATTACTTAAATTTGTAGAAGAGAATAATATTGAATTATCGGGCGCCTTAAGTCAAAACACTAGAAGTATTGGCAAAAGATGCATCGAATGGCAGAAAAAAACATTGAAAGAGAGGTAGTAAATTTAATTAGAAACTTGTATTTATATACTCTCCTTATTTAAAACTTTTTATTAATTACGATTGATGTGCTGCATATTGTGCAGGCAACTGGACAGTTGTTGATAAGTTCTAAGTAATATTTACAAACTATAAATTACTTAATCTGCTTCCAAGAATGGTGTCCATTGTAATCAGAGCCATGTTGTGATTTAAGCATCTGTTCTGCTGTGTAATAATCGTTAGCCATAATAGTCTGACCAAAAATCTTTCCAGGTGCACTTTTAAGTCGATACTTTATTTCAAATTGATTCATTATTTTCTCCGTTATTTTTTAAAACTCTTAATCTATATGGGCTTACCTTCCTTTTCTATTTTATGCCTAGAATCATTGTATTTGTTATAGCAATAACTTAAATTACCATTTAATATAATATCTAGTCTTTCTGAAACTTCTTCTTTGTATTCGTCTATTGCATTATTATAAATTCTACCGTTTTTGTAATTATTCCAAGAATTCATACTAGACCTAACAGTGCTTATATTATTATATACAGCACTAATTACCTCTCTTGTGTCTTCATTGTTCTTTAAAAAGTACAGTTTGCCTTCTAATCCATTATTGCTGCTCGATAAAGTGTTGTATATATCTTGATATATATACTCAAGTTGCTTATCCTTTTTTACTCAAATCTATATCCATTGTTGTACCGGATGCCTTGTAATAAGCCCTAATCAAATCTTTAAGATTTTCTAGTTGTTTTGAAGTGCTTTTCTCTAAAGCCTGAAACAATCTTTCAAGTTTTTCCACTCGTAGTTCAGAAAGGAGATGTTGCAAAAACCATTGCAAACCAAATATAAATAATGAAATTAATATTACTGATAATATGATATTCATATCGAAACATTGTACTCTCAATACCTACAAATCAAAACTATAACTTACCCATTCATATGTTGGTTTGTCGTACCTATAATCAATAAAAACCTCTCCATTGTTAACGTGAGAATCAATTGAATGTAAATTACTATGTTTAGCATAGATGTCTTTTAGTAAAAAGATTAGTTCACCTTCAAGTTCTTCATCAATATTATTCTCCGGATACTCATCAATCGAGCACTGATTTTCATCTAGTTTTTTATATTTTTCACTCATTGTACTTCTCCTATTCTTTATTTAAAACTTTTTATTAATTGTGATTGATGCATGATGCTCACCACCACTATCAACCACTCCATCTGTGCTTAATACAAATCCATTCATATCCTGTTGCCAAGAGCCACCGATAAAACTTGTTGTATTGTTCTTTACTTTGGTTTTTTGCTTGTTGTAATGCATCACACCACTACTATTAACTTCACTTGGTAGATTAAATTCAATATTGCCTTTAACCAACTTGGGTTTAGTGCCTGCATAAAGTCTCCAGTTATCTTCTTCCCATCCCATTGAGGTGTAAATCGAGTACAGATTGTCAATATCACTAACTAAACCTGAAGTTAAATCAGTATTGGTTGCTATTGCTCCACCTTGTAGCCAAAAATTATTTTTAGACCACACCAAATTAGCATCAATGGCGCTAGCACTATCTACATTTCCCCATACACCCGATATATCAACCCAAGAATTGGTTTTATTCTTTGAATAATTTAGATTTAAATCTAATGCTGTATTGACAATTGATTTGTTATAACCAATTAAAAAGTGCTCTTTGCTTTCAAGGCCAATGCTGAAGTTGTCTAATGATTTAACGTCCAAATTTGACAGTCTAACACCCCAAGAATCACCTTTTTTATAGACGCTTTGTAATGGCATTAAATTATCATTCTGTTTAATCATTGAAGTTAAATCAACTTTAAAATCCCTGTCAAAATCATCAATAGCACTCACTGAACTTAGTGATGCAATCACACTATCATCCACACCACTAATTGATACGCCACCACTAATGTTTGCAGTCGTTCCTGTTCTACCTGTAAGACTAATACCCAGTTCTCCCACTGGTTGAGTGGCCTTATCTAAATCCAATAAACCTTGTCCGTGAGTAGTAACACTGTAGTTACTCAAATCTTTGTTTGCCGTTTGTAATAATAACTGTGCAATATTACTACCTTTCATATACGGCCACAGTTGGTGAACAATAGCAACACCGCCTGTAACCACTGGCGCTGCCTGTGACGTGCCTGACATTCTTGTGTAACCACCGCCATTTTTAACACTGTTGATATTCGTACCTGGTGCTAGAATGTAAAAATCACTAGTTCTATAGGTATCGTTGCATTGAGTGGTGTAATCTTTGCATACATGGCCAGACTTGGCACCATCGATTGTTTGAGTACTCGTATTCCAGTTACCTGCAATTAACATCCTTCCATCTAGTTCTAGATTACCATTTGCATCTACAGCGGTTGCCATTGTGGCTGGATTTTGAACATACCCAGCATCTGTATTACCTGCACTCACAACTAATACTAATTCACTTGGTAATACATCTGACCAAGTAGTTGCCCCTTCTAAATTGTAATAATTGCTACCACCATAAACTACATGATTATTAGTAAATATGCCTTCGCCTTGGTCGGTCATACTAGATTTATACGAGGAACTATAATTAGTGTTTGCGCTTAGATTGGCAACTACAATATCATCATATTGTTTTGCCCAATTAAGTGCTTGTTTTGCACCAGATAAACTAATGCCATTTGCTTCTCCGATTTTGGCAATAGCCAAATTAGCATCATAAGCAATACCATGAATGCCAACCTCATCTTTGTTGGCAGACACAATGCCTGCCACGTGTGAACCATGTCCATTTTCATCTTCATAAGGTGTGTCGTAACCAGCATCCCAAAGATATTTCACTTTACCAATAAATTCAGGATGGTCTTGGTCAATGCCTGTATCCATAATCAGTGCAGTGGAATCTTTACCTGTCCAACCTCGTGAGTATGCATGATTGGCATAGGTTACTAATACTGTACCATTTTCTGCTTCAGTAGTTTCAAAATCAGTTGGGTTATTACTCGTAACATTGGTCGGTGCGCCAAGATAATCACTATTATAATAATTGCTAGCACTGTAACTATCAGCATTATGATTAGCGCTTCGCTGTGCATAGGTATAAACACCTGATGAGCCGCTAGAACTATCTGGCGCTACTGGATTACCAATGAATGTTTCACCTACTGGCACTCGCTGAGTAGTGGTTTTTTTACCGCCCCAAGGGTCTAATAAATACGTTTTTACAGGCGATACAGTTGTTTCAATATCTGCCGTTACCAATACATCAACTACTGAACCATCTGTATATGTAGTTCTTATGTACTTGTCCTTTAATGTCGTACTTTGCACGCTTCTGTGCCAACTATAGTAGTAAAGCGTAACCGCTTGCTGAATTGGACTTCCATTAGCATCTGTACTTACAGTGATAGTATCTGAGTTAGTGCCATACAGTTCTGAGATTAGTTCACTTTCTACACTAGTGGTTCGTTCATTCTTGTAAACAGTCGATGCACTTGCTACATTAGGCGTAACCACCGTATCGGTTAGTTCATCTCTAACATCAACTGATACTACAAACTCAGTACTATCTGTGGTTGAAGTGCCGATAACTTCATTTGTGGTTGAATTATCTGTCCAAGTAGTTGTGCGTGTTGTTGTTACTGTAATTGTAGTGGTAACAGGTATGGTAGTTGTATCCGTGTAAATGGTATATGACTTAACTACTGTACTACCATTAGCATCCGTGCTTGTTCTATCTTCTGTAGTTGACGTGGTAACCTTATCAACAACCCCATTTGATGTTGTGCTTGATGCACTATCACTATCACTTGTGCTTGCAACATTCAGTGTAACCACGGTATTAGTTAATTCTTCTCTGGTTTCTATAGTTATAGTATTGCTTATTGAGTCACTTGAACTTACATTAATAACTTCACTTATAGTTGAGCCATCTGTCCAAGCAGTTGTGCGTGTAGTTGTTACTGTAGTGGTTGTAGTAATCGGTGTAGTTGAAGTATCAGTATAGATAGTATATGTGTTTGTAACAGTGCTGCCATCAGCATCCGTGCTTGTTCTATCTTCTGTAGTTGATGTAGTAGTAACTACAGTAGTTCCGGTTGATTCTGATGTGGTGGTGCTATCACTATCTGATGTACTTAGTACATTTGCAGTTGTACTTGTACTAATAATTTCTTCTCTAGTAATGGTTGTTGCTGTGTAATTCGTAGCAGAACTATCACTCGTACCAATAACTTCACTAGTAGTTGAGCCATCTGTCCAAGTAGTAGTTCTTGTGGTTGTGGTAGTTGTTATTGTAGTAGTCGTAATAGTTGATGTATCTGTGTAAATTCTGTATGTACTTAAAACAGTATTGCCGCTGATGTCTGCGCTTGGTCGCGCCTCATCAACGTAGGCTGTTGATACAACAGGATTGCTATTCGTTGAAGAACTTGTTGTGGCTTCATCGTCACTTGTACTTACTACATTAGGTGTAATTACTGTATTAGTTAAATCTTCACGTGTTACTGTAGTTACAACATTGTTTACTGAATTACTTGAACTAATATCAATAACTTCGCTTGTAGTTGACCCATCACTATATGTATATGCTCGTGTAGTTGTTACTGTAGTTGTGGTTGTTATTGGTGTAGTGGTAACGTCAGTGTAGATAGTGTATGTTTTGACCACTGTGCTACCATTATCATCAGTGCTTGTTCTATTCTCAATAATGCTACTAGTTGTTGTCTCCGATGAACCAGTGCTAGAATCTGTTGTAATTGAATCTGTGTCAATAGTGCTAACAATAGTTGGCTCTGGATTAATAATTGGCTCCGGCTCTTGAATAGGGGTTGTGCACTCTTCATTACGCCCCTCGGTGTCCGTTCTAATTAGGCCGCCTTTGATGCCAGTTGGAACTCCATTGATATTCTTTTCCCACCACACATCACGACTATAAACATCTGCTATACAAAGCGGGTCATTGGTAGTAGTATTTTCACTTGTTAATCGCCATGGGTCGTAAATACCATTTGTCCATGTAACAACATCTTCAGGTGTTGTGCTAACATTAGTTGTAAAGTCACCCCCTCCACCACAAGAGGCAAGAAGCATGGTTACTAATAGTGCACTAAATTTAATTGATTTTTCAAACATAGTGCTTATACTAGCAAATGAAACGAAAATTTATTTCGTAAGCATTGTTAACATAATCTCCAATTCAATTAATAAAAGGAGAAATACATATGTACAGTGAAGAGGCGTTAGTAATATTTGGCGAGGAATTTGTAATAAAAGAATCTAAAGTTAGGCTTGGTCATTCATCTGGATGGCGCAATGGGGAGCGAATTACTAAAATCAATGATGATAAATTTAAAGTACTGAAAGATATTGTGTTGTACTATGAAGACAACTTTATGACGGTCGAAAATTACATTGATAACATGAATCATGGTGCCAACATATGGAAGAAGGAAGACCCTAAAAATCGTTTTGTGGTTGAGTTACCGAAAGATATCAACCACTGGAAAGAAAAAGGTATTGAAAATGTACCACAACTTAGAAATTATTTGAAGTCATGGTCAGAAAATGGACTTCTTGAATGTTGGTAATTTTGACACGAAAATTTACTTCGTTTTTAAATTTATAATATCGGCATACAACGTCAAAAATGATATTGTATATACGATAAAACATAATAACAAAGGAGAGATAATATGTTAACTACTGATGCAAAACAATATGAGGTATATGTAAAGGCGAATGGAATTCCACAATATGTAATTATCCAAGCGTCATGCCCGACTACAGCAAGAAGTCAAGCAGTTGCCCTTTACGGCAATGAAAATGTAATTGGTGTTGTTGGACAAAGATAATAAAAAGTTAAAATGTCACTAGTATATTTTCTTACTGGTGACATTAGTTAGTACAGTCGGCATGCAAAAAAGTTAATATTGCAGTCGACTTTATCAAAAAAACATTCTAGAATTGCATTAATATAAGGAAATATCATGAATTTAAAGAATACAGTTGAAGATATTATCAAAAAGAGTCGCCATTCTGGAGCAAAACTAAAAGTAAATGACATTCTGGAGAAATTCGAATCAAAATCATCAACCAGACCGTGGAGCGAGCAAAAGCGAGGTAGTAAAAGAAGACGAATTCAACAGATTCTAAAAGTTTTGGTTGATGATAATGATGGTCATGTTGCATCTTCTAAATGTGATGATGATGATAGCAACTGGAATGAATTATGCTACTACTGCAAGGAAGGATACAACGAAAGTATATCGATAACAGACCCTGTAATTGCATTGATGATTACAATTTTAGGAAGGGTTTCACGAAAATTTTTACCTAATTCGTATGATGAATATTTTGACTTTTCTGAAGAGGAAGTGGGCTTAAATGTATTAAATAATGAATTTAAAAAATGGAGTGAAAAATTCCACATTGAAAGACTACCATGGGATAAAAAAGACCCTATATCTACACCTGATGATGAAGATGCCAGATATAAAATCTACGATTCACTTCTACGTGAAAAGTGCTTTACAGCAGACTACTTAGGTTCTGCACATGACTTTACCTTAGCCGGAAAATGGCAGCCTAAAAAAAATGCACTAATTGGGCATAGGT